>FUWD013187984.1_pt1 | contig 20942 bp, 27 predicted proteins | sample 1063281 | NCBI WGS metagenome assembly FUWD01 (sample SAMEA79048168, study PRJEB19326) | metagenome | biome: marine | reverse complement strand
TAAACCCTCATTGTAAATAAAAAAGCAAGGCGATGCCTTTTCCTTTTTTTGTCTCAAATGCGCTTACTCAAATAAATTTGAGACACTTTTTGAGACAAAAAAAGTGATGCTTTCGCATCACTTTTTTGTCTTAGTCGGGATGATCACGCTTTTAGCGTGACGACCATCACGCCTAAGCGTGATACGCTACCGGACTGCGCTACATCCCGTATTATTGGAAATCATTTAGGAATCTTTTAATTCCTCTCTTTTTTATTTTATGCTCCAACATCATGGCTTCAGACCTGCTTTCTAATTCAATTAGCTTAATCAACTCCCACGGCATGCCACTTTTTGTTGACGGAACACTACCTGCATTATGCCTTATAAATCTTTTCTCAAAATCTTGAGTCTGTCCTACATAATATCTTAATTTTGCTTGACTCAATAATATGTAAACATAATATTTCATCTTAACTTTTATTGTCGGGATGATCACGCTTTTAGCGTGACGACCATCACGCCTAAGCGTGATACGCTACCGGACTGCGCTACATCCCGATTAATTAAGAGCAAAAATACTATTTTGTTTGATAATTTTAAAAATAAGATGTGAAATTTAAATGATTCTAGAATTATTAATATTTACTCTATAATTTGTTGTGTTCTGAATAAAAATAATTAACGCATTTTACCCTGAAACATGGAATGTTACAAACAAAAAAAGCTGAACCAGTTGGTTCAGCTTTTCTTTGTCGGGGTGGCAGTCCCGAGGTCTCGGGAGAACCTGCGACAATTTTAATACATTTAATTCTTAAGGATAACAATAACTGTTTAGTAGAAAATTTATTGCTTTTGACTATCAGTGAAAACAAAAAAGCCGAACCAACTGGTTCAGCTTTTCTTTGTCGGGGTGGCAGGATTCGAACCTGCGACCTCCGCGTCCCAAACGCGGCGCGATAACCGGGCTACGCTACACCCCGAATTGGTTATCTTTTACTAAGCGGGTGCAAATATAATGCTTAAAATATACTTTACAAGCATTATTTAAAATAAGTTTTTTTGGTAAAATCCCAGCAGAAACACAACTCATTTGTCAAACTTAATTGACTTTTATAAGTAATTTAATATCTTTATAAAAATTATTAACAATCCTTCTTATTTAGCTTATGACAAAAAATATATTCCAAGCAGATACCGTTATTATTGGTGGTGGCATATCTGGAATTACAACTGCCATTGAGTTGCTTAACGCCGATAAAAAAGTCATCATTATTGAACGTGATTTCGAAAAAAACTTTGGTGGCTTAGCTAAAGAATCATTTGGCGGCATGTTTTTTATCGATTCGCCACAACAACGATTTTCTAAAATTAAAGACACTGTTGTTCAAGCAAAAAAGGATTGGTTTTCGTTCGCCGAGTTTGACGATGATAATATTTGGGGTAAAAAATGGGCGAATGAATTTTTAGAATCTACTCAAAAAGTTTACGATTGGGTACGTGCTAAAAAAGTCAACTTTTTTCCGATTGTACATTGGGTCGAGCGTGGCTTAGATCATCCTGGAAATTCAGCACCACGGTTTCATATGGTTTGGGGCACTGGCTACGGTTTGATTGCATCTATTTTAAGCCATTTAAAATCGCATCCTAATTATCAGAATTTAACGGTTTGTTTTCAACACAAAGCGGGCGATTTTGTAATCGAAAATGATAAAATTATCGCCATTAAAGGCGTCGACGAAAAAAACCAAACGCCCTTTATCTGCAAAGCCGATAATTTTGTAGTTGCCACTGGCGGCATCAATGGCAGTATGGAAAAAGTCAGACAGCATTGGCATAAAGATTGGCAAACCCCTCCCGAAGTCATCCTTAACGGCTCGCATCAGTTTTCTGATGGATTGATTCACGATAAGGTAAAAGACCTTGGCGGAAATGTGACGAACTTAAATTTAATGTGGAATTATGCAGCTGGTATTCCGCATCCTTATCCAAAAAGAGACAATCACGGATTGAGTTTGGTGCCACCAAAATCGGCTTTATGGCTGAATTACAAAGGTGAGCGTATGGGGCCAAGACCATTGATAACCTCGTTTGATACACGTTATTTGGTGACTAAAATTTGTGAACAAGACAAGCAATATTCGTGGCAAATTCTCAATGAAAAAATTGCTTATAAAGAATTGGGTGTGTCGGGTTCTGAATTCAATGAAGGTATTAAAAACAAAAATATATTTTCATTTTTGTATGCCGTTTTAAAAGGAAACAAACACTTAATTAAAGCTTTAGAAAAAGATTCACCTAATTACATTACCGCAAATAGCATTGAAGCATTGGCAGAAAAAATGAATGCTTTAACTGGCACAAATGATGTGACTGTTGAGTCTTTAAAAAATTCCATCGACAGTTACGATGCGAATTTTGACCGTGGTAAAAACATTTGGAATGACGAACAAATAAGACTTATCAAACAAACCCGCGACTATAAAGGTGATAAAAAAAGGACTTTAGATCCTCAAAAATTAAATCAGAAAAAATCTTATCCTTTAATTGCCATTCGGGAGTTTATTTTATCGCGAAAGAGTTTAGGCGGCATCCAAACCAATTTAAATTCTCAAGTTTTAAAATCATCAAACACAAATAATAAAGATGATGCTTTTGATAATTTATATGCCGTTGGCGAAGCAGCCGGATTTGGTGGCGGCGGTTCACACGGCAAACGCGCTTTAGAAGGGACGTTTTTGGCGACTTGTATTTTTACGGCACAAAAAGCGGCAAATCATATCATAAAAAATACTAAAAAAATCCACAAGGTTTTATAAACCTTACAGGACATTAACAAAATAAAAACATGAAAAGAACAGGTGCACAATTAGCAGTTTATGCTTTAGAACAAATCGGAGTTAAATATACTTTCGGCATTCCGGGAGTTCATAATATCGAATTATATGACGAATTAAATAATTCAGAACTCATAGAACCCATTTTGGTAACACATGAAGGTGGCGCCTCATTTATGGCACTTGGTGTGTCTTGTACTTCAAAGAGTATTGGCACTTTAATGACCGTTCCTGCTGCTGGTACAACCAACGCCATGAGTGGCATTGGCGAAGCTTTTTTAGATGGTATTCCGATGCTTATTTTTTCGGGAGGCACGCGTCAGGACAGTGGTAGACATTACCAATTACACCAACTAAGTCAAGAGAATTTGGTTAAAGAAATTACCAAAGCTTACTTTAAAATTGGGTCACATAACGAAATTATTCCGACCATTTATAAGGCTTATGAGATTGCTACTTCAGGCGAACCCGGACCAGTTTTTATTGAAATTCCAATGGAATATCAGATGTTTAAAGGTGAGGTTGATGCACTTTTACCTTACGCCAAAACTTATCAAAATCCTCAAGTTGACCTTAAAAAAATTGAAGCTGCCGCCACTTTGTTATCAAAGTCAGCACATCCGGGAATTTATGTTGGTTGGGGCGCTGCTAATGCTACAGAACATCTGCTAAAAATAGCCGATTTACTCGGTGCACCGGTAGCCACAACGTTACAAGGAAAAGCCTCTTTTCCAGCTTCTCACGCCTTACATACAGGTTTCGGATTTGGCCCAAATTCGGTTCCTGCTTCCCAAAAGGCTTTTAAAAATTGTGATGCGATGTTGGCTGTAGGGGTTCGCTTTTCTGAAATCGCCACAGGAAGTTATGGTGTAACCGTGCCCGAAAATTTGATTCATATCGATATCAATCCGCAGGTTTTTGATAAAAATTACCCTACAAAAATTAGTATAGAAGGTGATGCCAATGACACTTTAAAACTGTTGGTTGAGGCGCTTGAAAACATTAAAACGATTAAAGAAAAAGACACCTCAGCTTTAGCTAAATTAATAAAAGACGCTAAAGAAAGTTATTTTAACGAGTGGAAAGAAAAGCCTTTAACCGATAAAGTATCGCCTGGTTACTTTTTTGAATCACTATCAAAACACACCGATGACGATACTTTTTGTGGTTGATGATGGCAAACACACTTATTTGGCAGCCGAATTGTTACCTGTAAACAGATCACGGCATTTTTTATCGCCAACCGATTTTAATTGTATGGGTTTTTGTGTGCCGGCAGCCATTGGTGCTAAATTTATGAATCCCAACAACAAAGTGGTTGGGATTGTTGGTGATGGTGGATTTTTAATGACTTGTATGGAAACACTTACTGCGACAACTTATAAAAAAGGCGTGGTTTATTTTGTTTTTCACGATGGCGAACTGGGACAAATCTCTCAATTTCAAAAAATTCCGTTTAAACGAAAAACAGCTTCTATTATTGGCGATGTGAATATAGAAGGTGTGGCGATTGCTTGTGGCGCTTCTTATTTTAAGATGTCTAACGATGCCGAAATAGATAAAATTATGGCACAAGCTTTTCAAGAATCTGAAAACGATGTGCCCGTAATTGTTGATGTGATTATTGATTACTCTAAAAAAACTTATATGACCAAAGGCGTGGTTAAAGTAAATTTAGCCCGATTTAGTTTTAAAGAAAAAGTGCGCTTTATCAGCAGGGCTGCAAAAAGACATTTACTAGAATAATTATAAAATGTCTGATACAACATTTAAAAATAGTGTGCTTTTGTTTGCCGAAGTCATTGTTCCTGATTTACAGGATAAAACATTGATTCAAGAGACGCTTTTTACAAATTTTGATCAGTTATTAAATCAGTTAGAATATCAAGCCGACTCTAAAATTAAGTTGTTGGTAAGCGTGATAGAACTATTGAGTTTTGTTTATAATTTTAAAGCGTTTCATAAACTGACTTATTTAAAAAGAAAGCTATTTATCGACAAACTCTTTCAATTTCCTGTTGGTAAAATTGTTGCCGGTTTAACCGGACTGCGTTCGCTGGTGCTCATTTCATATTATGGTATAGAGGAAGTGGTTTCTAAAAATAACAACAACTCGGGCAGATGAAAAATCAACTTGAATTTGATGTTATTATTATTGGTTCTGGGGTTGGTGGCTCAACGTTTGCTGATTATTTAACCAACGAGCATAAAAACCTTAAAATCGCTATTTTAGAATCGGGACCACATCGCAGCAAAGAAAATTTCAACAATAACGAGATTACTTCAACGGCTTTATATTATAACAGTGGTGCGGTTTTATCTAAAAATTTACAAATCGGCGTGGCGGCAGCCAATACTTTAGGTGGTGGCTCTGCTGTTTATACGGGTGTGTCGTTTAGGCCGCCCAAAAAGTGTTTTAAATGTTTGGCGCGACGATTTCGGATTGGATTTTTTAACGAATGATTATGTGTCAAAATCGTTAGATGCCATTGAAGCCGATTTATCTGTTCATGAATTGCCGTCCGATTGGGATAATCAAAACAATCAATTGTTTCAAGCTGGCGCTGAGAGGCTTAGTATTCCAGTAAAGCGCCTAAAAATTAATACTAAAAATTGTCAGCAATTAAGTTCGTGTAATTTTGGTTGCCAATCAGGTGCCAAACAAGGCGCATTAGAAGTTCAAATTCCGCGATTGTTAAAACGCGGAGTGCAATTTTTTTGTAATACAGAAGTGATTTCTGTTGCCGAGAATACCGTAAATGTCATCGTAAAAGAAGCGCCACAAAACACAATTAAAAATAATATTGACAATGGCAACTACCAATTCAAATCTAAAAAAATAATCATCGCTGCAGGTGTTTTAAACACGCCCGTAATTTTGCTAAAATCGGCTAAAGCGCTCCGATTAAAAAATAAAAATATCGGGCGCTACATCACGCTACATCCCGTTTTTAATATCAATGGTGTGTTTAGCAAAAACATTTCGAATAACACCGGATTTCCTAAAACTGTTTATACAGATTACTTCTCAGACTCAGATGGTTTCTTTTTAGAAACTTCATTTTATTCTTTAGGAATCACGGCAAAAAACAATCCCGGTTATGGCGAATTGCATCAAGAAGTGATGAAAGATTACAAAAAAATGATGTCGATTTTAATTTTAGCACACGATAAAGCCGAATTCAAAAACAGCATTTCAATTAATAAAAAAGGTGAGCGCATTTTAAATTATACCTTGAGTAATCAATCTAAGAAATCATTGGTTAAAGCTTTACAAGAATCTGCAAAACTATTTTTTGCTGCGGGTTGTGAGAAAACATTCTTACCTGCATCTAAAAAAGCACCTTTATTAAAAAGAGATGTCAATGAAATTGACACTCTAATCTCAGAAAAATATTTGAATTTAAATAAAACACCAATGTCTAGTGCACATCCGCAAGGAGGTTCAAGAATGGGTGTTGACGCTTCAAATTCGGTTTGCGATATTTACGGAAAAGTTCACGGCACCAAATCAATTTACGTTTGCGATGCTTCGCTTTTTCCTACATCCGTAAAGGTAAATCCATACGAAACCATCATGCTTTTGGCAAAATGGGTAGCCGAAAATATGTTTAAATAAATTTATTTTATAACCGTGTTTTAAACTATCAGAATTAGCTATATTAATATCACGAAAAGTAATATTATAGACCCCATTAAAAACAAGATTTCTCGTACATTTGTATCACAAATTATAAAACAATAATATCATGTTAGAAAATATAGAACGTATCAAATGTTTAATTATAGGATCTGGTCCTGCCGGATATACAGCAGCCATTTATGCGGCTAGAGCCGATTTAAAACCTGTTATGTACACCGGAATGCAGATGGGTGGCCAACTTACAACAACGACCGAAGTTGATAATTTTCCTGGTTACCCCGATGGAACAGATGGTACTGCCATGATGGAAGATTTAAAAAAGCAAGCTGAACGATTTGGTACTGAAGTCCGTTTTGGTTTAATTACCAGTGTCGATTTTAGCACAGAAGTTGGTGGCATCCATAAAGTAATTGTTGATGAAGATAAAACAATTGAAGCCGAGACTGTTATCATTTCAACTGGCGCCACAGCTAAATATTTAGGTTTAGAAAGTGAACAACGCCTTATTGGTGGTGGTGTTTCGGCTTGCGCTACTTGCGACGGTTTCTTTTACAGAAAACAAGATGTTGTGGTAATTGGTGCTGGCGATACGGCTGCTGAAGAAGCCACTTATTTATCTAATATTTGTAATAAAGTGACTATTTTGGTTCGAAAAGATTATATGAGAGCTTCAAAAGCAATGCAAACTCGTGTTAAAAACACAGCCAATATAGAGGTTAAATACAATACTGAACTTGATGAAGTTTTAGGCGATAATGTTGTTGTAGGTGTGCGTGCTGTTAATAATATTACAGGCGAAAAAGAAGTGATTGATGTTACGGGATTATTTATAGCCATTGGTCACAAACCAAATACAGATATATTTAAAGGCATTTTAGATATGGACGAAACAGGTTATTTAAAAACCAAAGGTAAATCTACTAAAACAAATGTGCCAGGTGTTTTTGCAGCTGGCGATGTGCAAGATAAAGAATACCGTCAAGCTGTTACAGCTGCTGGCACGGGATGTATGGCTGCCCTTGATGCCGAACGCTACTTGGGAAGTCTGGTTTAAAACCAGCCTTTTTTAAAATAAAGAAACCACCTATAAAGGTGGTTTCTTGTTTTGAGGAATATGATTTTTATTTAATCATCATCGTCGTCATCATCGATGATTTTTTCCTTTTTTTTCAAATAGTCCTTTTTCGGTTTCTCCTTGTTTATTGATCTCATTAGGATTATTTGTTCTAATTTCGGAATGACGAATTTGACCGCCTAAATTTCCCACTTGCGCAAAAACACCAAATGTTACTAACGAAACAATGAGCGTTACCAAAGTAATTGTTCTTGCAAATGACAATTTTTTCATTATTGCAAAAAAACTAATGGCAGACAATGCGGCTAGTAAGCCCATAAGAAAAATTGCTTTTTCGGCCAATTCTTCATGATCTCCTATTAATCTTTCTGAAACACCTGCAATGTGCTCAACCGTTTCTTCAGATTCTTCTCCTGTTAAAAACACAGGAATAGTGAATATTGCCATTAATATAAAAGTTATTAAAGCAACTTTTATGATTCCGTTATTTTTCGAAAATTGTCCATAAGCCAAAATTCCGACGCCAATTATTGTGCCCACAATTGGAAAATGGGTTAATATTAAATGAAGATGTGTAGCATCCATGTTTTATATGTTTTATTGTTATAATTAAATTTTATGATTCTAAGAGTTAAAGAAATTTTGGGGGGCCTCTTAGACCATTAATTTTAACAATAAAATTCTTTGTGGAAGGGTAATTATCACACTTAAAAAATGTTGTGATATTATTTTTATCAAAACTGATATTATTACTACTTATAGCTAAATATAAAGGACAATTATGTTTCTCTAATTTATCAAAATTGTACTGGGTAAAAATAAATTATCTAAATTTTCATCATCACTTTCGTGAAAAGCAATCTTTAATATAGCGATTAAACTGTTATTATCTTGATGAAGATTAAAATGTGCTACTTCACTCATTTCATCACTGTGGCTATGTGAGATGAATGTGTGAAGCAGCATTATAATTAAAACGCTCTTAAATAATATTTTCTTGACAATTTCAATCATAAATTATTTTATCCTTTTTATTGTATTTTCTTAAACACTATAATTTAAAAGGGCCTATAACTACGCCTGTTTTTTTATTCGTAGATTTTGACGGGTTTCCTTTGTAATTTACATCGCCACCACTGCTAGATTTTGCATAAATGCTTTTAGTAACATAAATATTAATATCGGCGCCACTAGAGGCGCGTGCATTGGCATATTCTACTTCTAAATCGTAAGCTTTTATATCGCTTCCGCTACTGGCATCGGCTTCTAAGTTTTTGGCTTTTCCTTGCAATCTCATATCTGCGCCACTACTGGCTTTACATTTTAAATCGGTTACAATAACCGAACCGCGAATATCGCTTCCACTACTGGCTTTTAACACTAACTTGTCCGCTTTAAGCGAATTCTCAAATTTTACAGAAGCCCCACTGCTTGTATTTATTTCTGATAATGATGATGCGCTTAAATATACTTTCTTTGATTTAGCACTCCATACAGATTTAGAAAAATAGATTTTGAGTTCACCGTTTTCGACTTCGGTTTTAAGTAAATCTATAATATTTCCATCGGCTTCAACAACTACTTTTGTTTGCGTACCAGAAGTTAAATACACGTCAATACCTTGACTCACATCTAACGATGTGAATTTTTGAGATAAATCCCTATCTTGTGACTCCACATGTCTATTCCCTTTTAATCCATTAAACACACAAGATGTTGTGGCTACAAATAGAAAAGCAAATACCATACTTTTATAAAGTGTTTTCATAATAATATTATTAAAAATTAATTTGTATCACAATCTAAACAGTCTAAACCATTTAAGGTCATTTTATAATAATGCTTTGGCATATCGCCATCATAAGTATTATTTGTATTCTCTACATGTCTTAAAAATGAACGGGTTGAATCATCAATATAAATGATTTTCCCTTCTGGGACATATAACGACACATCTAAAACTTGATCTCTAAAACGCGTACCTAATTCGGTTAAGAAATAGCCATTAAAATTAAGTGTGGCATCTGTTAAATTATACTGATATTCAATTTTTTTAGCGTTTTCTTGCGCTACAATTCTGTTAATACCTTCGGCTTCCTTCCTTATTTTGACAAAACTAGAATCGGTGTCAGACAAACGGATGTCTAACCTTACAGCATTAGAATACAATTTATCACTATTATCATCAGTCATAACACGCTTATAACCATTCCTGTTATGCAAATTATCAGCCCGAGAGAAATCTTGATTGTCAATCATTTTTACACGTAAGGTATCTACCTGTACAATATTTATATTTTGATTTTCGGTATGATATCCATCAAAAGCAAAATTCGCGGTTTCTTTTACACCAAATACAATGAGTGCAATAATGGTAATTAACCATAAGCCTAACAAAACATACCACGTTACTCTACCTGGAGATTTAGTGCGACTTGACAAGATAAACATCCCTAAGAAAAAGAGCATTAAGAAAGGTATTCCTACCAATAAGAGTACGCCCAACGACACCGTCCAAACGGGTAAACCAGCAGTATTCATAAAATTGGCATCTTCTAACCAAAACCAATCGAAGCCAAAAACATCTAAGGTGCCAGCGGTAAATAAGCCAACTGTTAATCCTACCAAAGTGCTTAATGCCACAATAATTAATAAGATTCCTACAAACTTACCAACAATGGTAAATAAGGTGGCAATTATTTTACCAATAACATCGATAAAATCTTGTGTTCCAGATTTAATCTGATTTTTATTTACTTTTTTTTAGAGTCTTTAAAACTCTCTTTTACCGTATTCGAAGCGTCTTCAAAACTCTCTTTACTTTTCCAGAGACCTCATCAAAACCTCTTTTAGCGCGTTCGGATACATCTTGAAACTCATCGCGTATTTTTTTTCGATGGTATTAATGTTTACTGCTTCGCCTTCCATTTGTAATTTTTCGGCTGTTGTTTTAGCTTCGGGTAATAAAATCCAAAGGATGATATAAAGTATGAAACCAAATCCTGCGCCAAAGGTTAAAACCAACCAAAGTAAACGTACCCAAATGGCATCTATACCAAAATAATGAGCCACACCAGAAGCCACGCCTCCAACAAATTTATCATCGCCATCTCTAAACAGTTTTCTGCTGTTATAAGATTGGTAGCTTCTGCTACTTGTTTTAGTGTATTCGGTATAACCCTCATCTTCAAAAACATAATCTTCTGGTTGTCCCATAATGGTAATAACCTCGTCAATATCATGTTCATTAATAACCTGACGTGGATCTTTAATTTTTTCTGATAGAAGCTCACTGATACGCAATTCTATATCGGTAATAATTTCATCACGCCCTTTTGGGTCATCACTTAAAGAGCGCCTTATAGTATCTAAATAACGTTTCAATTTTTGAAAAGCTACTTCGTCTATATGAAAAAATAATCCTCCTAAATTAATATTTATTGTTTTATTCATGATTTGGTATTTTTATTTTGAGTTAATAAGTTTACAGCAGCAACTAAGTCATTCCAAGTGCTTTCTAAGCCTTTTAAAAACAATTTTCCGTTTTCGGTTAAGGCATAATATTTTCGTGGTGGTCCAGAGGTAGATTCTTCCCATCTATAATTTAATAATCCCACGTTTTTTAAACGCGTTAATAACGGATAGATGGTTCCTTCTACAACAATCATCTTTGCTCCTTTTAATTGCGTAAGTATTTCTGAGGTATATGCATCGCCGTTATTTAAAACGGTTAAAATGCAATACTCTAGAACACCTTTGCGCATTTGAGCTTTTGTATTTTCTATCTTCATTGTTTTTTGTTTTTAATGTCTTAAAGTCATTTTATAACAGCACTTTAAGAATTGTCATTACACAGAGTATAACTAATGTTAGTACGCCACTCATAATTTATTATTTTAAAAAATTAATACTTAACGGATAATGGTACAATTCACCTCTACTTGCTTTTATTGCAGCCACTATAATGAGTACAAATTTGGCTATAAATAAAAAAGAGAATAAAGATGAAAAACCTATAAAGCCAAAAATGTTTGGCATATTAAAATCGAAATGGTCTAAATTTCCAAATCGGCTTAAGTGATGGAAAAAAGTGCCAAATGTAAAAGGCACTAAAATTATCCCTAAAATAAAACTATAAAGGTAATAGCTTAAATTAAAGTTTACGGCTTCTTTTCCATGTTGATCTAATTCTAGACTCTTGTCTTTTTTTACATTCCATAATATTAAGGGTAGTAAGACACTACCAAATGGAAAAACATAACCTGCAAATGCAGAAATATGAATTAAAAAGGCATTGTTATTTTCGTTTGTTGTGTTCATAGAATTTTACTTTTAGTATTATCTTATGCAAATATATGTACAAAGGATATTACTATGCAATACAGGGTACTATATTTTAACATAACATTAACATATCGCATTTTCTAAATAATGCCTATATTGTGCGCTCATTAATATACTAAATATGTCTAGCCCAACACGTAAAACAAACCTATTTTTATTATTTAAATTACCTTCTGCTTATATATGTGGCGTGCGTTTACGCGCTATTGATGCAAAAAAAGCAGTGGTTACAGTTACCCATAGATGGATCAATCAAAATCCGTTTAATTCAATGTATTTTGCGGTGCAATCTATGGCGTCTGAATTATCTACAGGATCTTTGATTATCCAAAAAATTGCTGCTCAAAAGACACCTATTAACATGTTGGTGACAAAACATAATGGCGATTTTACCAAAAAAGCGACTGGAAAAATAACTTTTACCTGCCTTGATGGCGCAAAAGTAGATGACGCTATTGCGAAAACTTTACAGGATGGCGAATGGCAACAAGTTACTTTAAGATCTGTTGGTGTAAATGCAGAAGGTATAGAAGTGTCGCATTACGAATACGAATGGAGTTTACGCGCTAAATTAAACTCTTAACCTTATAAAATGGATAATGCCATCTCTTCTGAATTCCCATTTGAATCTCAATTTATAGACATAAACGGAAGTCAAATGCACTATATTGACGAAGGCAAAGGCGATCCCATTTTGTTTTTACACGGCAATCCAACATCTTCTTATTTATGGCGAAATGTGATTCCGCATTTAGCCAATAAAGGCCGTTGTATTGCACCCGACTTAATAGGTATGGGCAAATCGGGTAAACCAGATATAGGTTATACTTTTTTTGATCATTACGATTATTTAAATGCTTTTATAGAAAAACTAGATCTTAAAAACATCACACTCATTATTCACGATTGGGGTTCTGCTTTAGGATTTTATTACGCCTTTAAACATCCAAACAATATAAAAGGCATTGCCTTTATGGAAGCCGTTTTTAAAACGGTTAAGTGGAATACCGTGCCCAAGACAATGAAACGTCATTTTAAAATGATGCGATTGCCAATTATTGGCTGGTTGTTAACCAGTGTGGGCAATGTTTTTATTAAAAAATTACTACCTGGTACAATTATACGACAACTTTCTAAAGCCGAATTAAAAGTTTATGAGGCACCCTATCTTACTATTAAAAGCAGGAAACCGCTACAAGTTTGGCCTACGCAAATTCCTTTTGATGGCAAGCCGCAAAACGTACACCAAGCGGTAAGTAATTATCATAATTGGCTTAAAGAGTCTGCTATCCCTAAATTGTGTTTGTATGCCACACCGGGTCTTTTAATCAGAAAAAATGACGTGGCTTGGATTGCCGAAAAATTTAAGAATACCACTATAAAAGACGTGGGTAAAGGCATTCATTTTATTCAAGAAGACAATCCACATGGTATTGGCAAAGCCTTGTCAGAATGGGTTGATGGTATTAATTAAATACTTATTGGTTAGTAACTATTACCTTTCATTATTGCTATTTCTCTTAAAATCAACTAGCTTCGCTTATTGATGATATAATCAATTCAAACTGATCATATCTTAACATTGGCGGTAATTTGAATATAATACTAAATGATAAAATTTGATGATTAGCAAAACAGAATATAAGCAAAGAATGAAATCTGCCAAAGAAGGGCTGAAAAGCAGTAAAATTGATACTCTAATTATTTCAGAAGAAGAAGATATTTATTATCTAACAGGTTTAACTTATAAAAGTCTTGAACGGTTATTTCTTTTAATTATTAAAGAAAATGAAGTTACTTTTATTCTTCCAAAAATGGAATTAGCTCACTTAAAGAGAGTTGACAATATAACACAAATAAAAAGTTATTGGGAATATCCAGCTAAAGAACCTGAACGATGGCAAGATATTCTTTTTGAAGTGGTAGGAAAAAGTAATGTAATAGGTATTGGAAATAAATCACCCTTTGAGATTGCAGAATTCTTATCGTCAATGAATCTCAAAATTCAAAAATATAATATTATTGAAGAATTAAGGTGGATAAAAAAAGCGAAACAGAAATCAAACTTATTAAGCAGGCGGCTCTTTATTGTGATGCTGCTATTTCTCTTTTAAATAGTAATGCATATTATGGAATGACTGAATTAGAAGTGTTTTCTATTGGTCAATCCATTCAAAAACGATTGATTAAAGAGACTGATTTTGATTATTTAGCATCCAATGTTTTAGTGGCGGCTTGGCCAAGTAGAATTTCATATCAACCACACGGAATACCAAAAGTGTCAGATATTATGATAGATGGCTCTCATATCAGTATAGCTTTTTTAAGAGTGAATGGTTATGCCGCTGAATTAGAAAGAACTTTTTTTACTAGCAAACCTAACAAAGAGCAACGAGAAGCATTTGAACTAATGATGGAAGCTAGAAGACGAAGTTATTCAGTTCTAAAAGCAGGAGTTATTGCAGAAGATGTTGATTTAGCCTCTAAACAATTTTTATCTGACAAAGGATTAAAAGAAAACTTAATGCATAGAACAGGACACGGTATAGGTATAGGAAATCATGAAGGCCCATTTTTAGCTGAGGGTGATAAAACCATCTTAAAAAAAATATGGTAGTAAGTATTGAACCAGGAATTTATATTGAAGGGGTAGGAGGATTTAGACATTCCGATACAGTAAGAATTACTGAAGATGGTTATGAAATTTTAACTAACTGTCCAGACGATATAAAAAGTTTAACTTTCACAAAGTCAAAACCATTACAAAAGTTAAAAGGAACTGTTATCAAGAAAATGTATGGAATATAATGACTAAAAACCACCGCCAACACCTCATGAAATTTAAGCTTCCATTTAAACTAAATAACGAACCTATAAGCGCAACCTAAACCCTACTCTTCATCTTTTTTGATATCGGCAATAAACTTTTCGAGTTTTTTACCATATTTAGATGCTTTTACTTTTTTAGAGAGCGAATTATTAATGGTGTCTAATAAGCTAATATTGGCATTGTATAAATCGGCTAAAGCAATATATGCCGAAACCTCGCTTTTAGGATGTGTTACCGCAAAATTTGTGGCATATAAATAACGACGTTTAATCAAACTTCTAGATACTTTATCAATACTATCTAACACAAATTGGTCTTTGGCTTTTTGTGCTTCAAAATTGGCTTCAATTAAACTGAGTTGTTGGTCGTTAAATTTAAAAATCATAGCATGATATTTGTCTAATAACTTCTGATTTTTAGAACCTGAAATTTTTGCCGCCACATCGAATTTTTCTAATTTTGTAGTGACTTTTATAATGCCTTTTTCGCCAAAAAACAGAATCTTTTTATCAAAATTGGCTAAGCTTATATAATACATTTCGGGGCTTGTTACGTCATCCGACAAGGTAAATTTATCTACGCCATTTACTTCTACAGAATCTACCGTTACCATTAAAGTATCTACTACTTTTTGAAGATAAGCCGTTCCTTTTTTTAGCCCTTGTACTTCAACCTGCACCTGCATTGAACCTTGCTTTGAATTACAAGCCAATAAACCAAGTAATATTACGCCTACAAATAGTATTTTTTTCATTAAATAGTGATTATGGTTTCATTAATACAAATATACTTCTTACTTACTAATATTTTACGCTATTGCGATACAATTTGCATTAATATTGTGCAACCTATAGCTGCAACTGTACCTATGGCATAACCTAAAACTGCCAATAAAACGCCAACAGTAGCTAAAGATGGGTGAAATGCAGCAGCTACAATGGGAGCCGAAGCGGCCCCACCAACATTTGCCTGACTGCCAACTGCCAAAAAGAAGTAAGGTGCGCGAATTAATTTGGCAACTAAAATTAACAATAAAGCATGAATAGTCATCCAAACGGTACCTATAGCAATTAAACCTACATTGTCTAAAATCATAGTTAAATCCATTTTCATACCGATGGAAGCTACTAAAATATAAATAAAAATACTGCCAATTTTACTAGCACCAGCACCTTCGTAAGACCTTGCTTTTGTAAACGATAATAATATTGCTATAATTGTAGACAAACTTATCATCCAAAAAAATTGTGAGCCCAAAAAAGTAAACATATTTTTAGTGGTTTGACTTTCTATACTATTAACAAATTCTTTAAAAAATGGACTCAAATAACCTGCGCCAAAATGCGAAAAGCTAACTGTGCCAAAAGCAATAGCGGCAATAATCATAAGATCTGTTAAACTTGGATTACGCTTTACTTTTTCGGAATAAGTTGACATCTTTTCTTTTAAAGCTTCTATGGCAGATGTGTCAGATTTAAGCCATTTATCTATTTTAGCCGACTTGCCAATACCTATCAAAATAATGGCCATCCAAATATTGGCAACCACAATATCTACAAACACCATTCCGCCATATAATTTTTGATTATAACCATAAATTTCGAGCATGGCTGTTTGGTTTGCGCCACCACCAATCCAACTTCCTGCCAAGGTCGACAAACCGCGCCAAACAGCATCTGGGCCTGCGCCACCAACAGTTTCTGGCGACACCATAGAGATTAATAAGATTGCTATTGGTCCGCCAATAACAATACCTATAGTACCTGTAAAAAACATGGCCAAAGCTTTCCATCCTAAATTAAAAACTGCTTTTAAATCTATACTTAATGTCATAAGAACCAAAGCGGCCGGCAACAAGTATCTGCTAGACATATAATACAAATTTGATGAATGGGTTACTGTTTCTCCAGAGGCTGACGTTGTTTGCCAGTCTGGGGCAATTAAGCCCAAAGTTGTGAACAAAGCAGGCAACATATAGGCCATAAACAAAGCGGGAACGATATTGTAAAATTTTTGCCAAAAGCCTGACTTTTTTGAAGATGTATAAAAAACAAACCCTAGGGCTATCATTAAAATTCCAAAGACTATAGTGTCATTGGTAAAAATTGGTGCGGTATTCATAGTATAGTTGATGTTAGCTTAAAATAACAGTATAAGTGTATAAAACGAATTCAAAAGTAAATAAAAAAGATAGCTATTAACTATCTTTTGGCGGCGGTATTTTTTTAACAGGCAAACGTTTGGCATCTTTTAAACTTTTGGTAAGCATCCACTCAATTTGCCCATTGGTAGATCTAAACTCATCGGCAGCCCATTTCTCGACAGCTTTCAACAAATCTTCATTAATACGCAATGCAAATGCTTTCTTTTTTGCCATTCTAAATCTTATTTACAAATTCAATTACACTTTCTGCCAAAATAGGCATAATGGGCAAATTAGGATTAGTGTACGAAGCCATATTTTCTTGGATATCGCCTTTTATTTCTTTAAAAATATGATTCATATTGGTGATGATTTTTAAAGTGCTTTTCGGATTTGCTTTGCTTAACAATTCAGCATCTGTTTCTGGTACTTGAATATCCTTTGTGCCATTTATTATTAAAATAGGAACTGTTACTTTCTGTATTTCGCTTTGCGGATTATAACGCATCCAATTCATAATAAACGGTTGTACAGATGGTCTGAAAATTGATACCAACATCGGATTCACGTCTTTTACCAATAAGTCTTGTTTTAAAGAATCTAAAACCACTTTGGTTTGTTCGGTTAAAAAGGGTGCTTGTTTATCAATTTGTTCTAAGAGAACTTCGTCAATTGGTCTGCCCGCGCCATCTAAAGAAATATAGCCATCAACCTGATTGGCAACCAACATGGCTACCAAACTGCCTTGGCTATGACCAGCCACGATAATTTTCGAAAAACGCTTGTCCTTTTTAAAAAAGGCAACAATACTTTTGGCATCAACAATAAAATCATCAAAAACAACGCTTTCTTCTTTAAAATCTTTTTGTTTTGACAGCGCCAAAGCACTTTTGTCAAAACGATATGTCGCCATATTTTTATCCGATAAGGCTTCTGCTAAATATTTTGTGGCATTTGTTTGTATTTGCCCTTGATTCCCGTTTCTATCGGTTGGACCAGAACCCGGAATTAAAATAATTAATTTAGGTTTTTCAATTGCAATTGGCATCAGTAATGTGCCATTAACGGTTACTTTAACCGAAGGGATATTTAGATCGGTTTCTGTAAAATTTTTGGTTTGCCCAATTAAAATACTTGTGACAAACAGACATATATATACTAAATTTTTCATCTTCCTTTTTTATTTTTTAAAACTGAAAAAATGACTACAGCAACAAGTCCAACAAGAATTAAAATGATAATTATTGGCGAAAACCACGCATTTAATGATGCTTCAGATTTTTGAAGTGCAATATTAATTGTTTTGTTTGAAATGTAAAAAAAAATAGCCATTACAAACAAGTTTGAAAAACGTACAATACGTGTACCAATGGCATATTGCTGTTTGGCGTTTTCTTTTGTTATAGCTACCAGATAATTGAATTTATGCGGAAAATTATTTAGAATGATACTCCCTATAAATATTAGAATTCCGATACTGGGCAACAACCAAACAACCATTTTATTTCCATATTCATCAGCCAAACCATCGGCACCAAAATGAGAAGGCACTAAATTGGGTAAATCGGCATAATTTTGAAACACAGCAAATAACATAAGCAACAATAAAACAAATGAAATACCATCTATAATAATGTCGAAAGCTGTAGGCGCAATTTTTATCCGCGGCCTGTTTTCGTATTTTCTAAATAGATTTATAAGTCCCATTTATTTTAGCTTTAGCCAATATTAATTCTGTTCTTATCACATTCTAAAAGTATTTTGACAAATCTTCCGTGATCGTGGGCTGTACTTTTAACTTCCCATCCTTCTCGTCCATGCTGATTTAAGTCGTCTAAAAAATCGGCATCTTTTTTAAACAATCCAATTTTGATAATTTTATACTCTTTCATATATCTCGTTTTAATGATTTAAAGTTCCTGCATTTACAATTGGGCTCGCATCTTTATCAGAACATAATACCACCATTAAATTACTTACCATAGCCGCTTTGCGTTCATCATCTAATTCAATAACATTGTTTTCTTTCAACTTATTTAAAGCCATTTCTACCATACTCACAGCGCCTTCAACAATTTTATGTCGTGCAGCAACAATGGCCGTAGCTTGTTGGCGTTTTAACATGGCTTGTGCAATTTCTTGCGCATAAGCCAAATAGGCAATACGGGCTTCAAGAACCTCAATGCCTGCTATAGATAGGCGTTCCTCTATTTCTTCTTCTAAAGCTATGCTCACTTCGTTTAAACTAGAACGTAAGGTAATGGCTTCTTTTGAACCCTCGTCTTCAAAATTATCATACGGATACATGCTTGCCAGCTTTCTTACAGCAGCATCACTTTGTACACGCACAAAATTTTCGTGATTATCAACTTCAAAAGCAGCTTTATAAGTATCGCGCACACGCCATACCAAAATGGTGCTTATCATTATTGGGTTTCCTAATTTATCGTTTACCTTAACACGTTCGCTATCAAAATTACTGGCACGTAAAGACAAAAAACGTTTTGTGTAAAACGGATTTGCCCAATAAAAGCCGTTATCTTTTACCGATCCAATATATTTTCCGAACAACAATAATACTTTTGACGTATTTGGATTTACCAAAAAGAAACCTGGTAAGGTGAAAATAAATACGAGTATTATAAATATAAACCAAGGATTTGCAAACCTTACCAATCCAAAAACACCTACTATTAATGCCAAAATATTGACGAATAACATGGCATACCCACTTGACGGTTGAATAACATTTTCTTTTTTCATAATAATTTAATTTGATATTAATTTGATATCACAAATATAATTAATAAATAATCACAAATCCAAATTTATTTTCTTTTATATTTTTTAACTTAGCAAAAAATATAGCCATGAAAACAAAAATCACTTTCACTCTTATTGTATTATTTTCTATAAGTATAGCACTTCAAGCCAACAAGCCAAATTGGGGCGCTACTGGCCACAGAACTGTTGGCGTTATTGCCGATAAACATCTTACAAAGAAGGCTAAAAGAGCTATTAATAATCTGCTTGACAATCACAATCTCGCCTTTTACAGCACTTTTAGTGATGATATTAAATCTGATAAGGCTTTTAATAAATTCTATTCTTGGCATTATGTAAATTTCGCTTTTGATGCAAAATACGATCGCGCTAAAGCGGATAAGGATGGCGATTTAATTCAAGCTATAGAAACCTGTATTGCCACCCTTAAAGACAAGAATGCTACAAGAGATGACAAAGTTTTTTATCTTAAAATGTTGATTCATTTTATGGGTGATTTACACCAACCTTTACATGTTGGTCGTGGTGAAGATAGAGGTGGTAACGACATTAAAGTTAAGTGGTTTGGTAAAAGCTCTAATTTACACCGCGTTTGGGATAGCGATATGATTGACGGCTATAATATGAGTTTTACTGAAATGGCAAACAATGCTGATAAATTATCGAAAGCACAAATTGCATTTATTCAAAAAGGCACGCTTTTAGATTGGGTAGGCGAATCGCAAGCTTTAGCTAAAACTGTTTACAGTTCTGCCAAAAATGATGACAAATTATCTTACCGTTATTCTTATGATTATTTGGCAACCGTGCGTCAACAATTACAAAAAGGAGGCTTAAGATTGGCCAAAGTGTTGAATGATATTTTTGGGTAAATTTTAAAAAACAAGCTACTTAATCCCTATTCGTCATTGCGAGTTTTGCTTTTGTAAAACGTGGCAATCTCATGATGGTTACTTCTAACAAAGAGATAACCACGTCGCTGCGCTCCTCGTTATGACGAAATCCAATAGATAAAAAAATATACATAAAATACTTATACATAAGAATATTATGTAACCCGTTGTGCATTATAATTTAACAAAAAAAGTTGTTCAATTGTCTAAAAAAGACGTATATTTATTTGAATATCAAACATATAAATATAATGAACAACTTTCAAGCAAATTACAATAAAATTTTAGAAGTGTTACGGTCTATTACAGAAAAAGAACAATTTTAAAACAAAAAAGAAAGACCTAAACTACAAGATATAGAGTTGATAGCAATGAATTTAACAGCAGAATATATGAGTATTGATAGTGAATGTC
>FUWD013173326.1_pt1 | contig 20952 bp, 22 predicted proteins | sample 1063281 | NCBI WGS metagenome assembly FUWD01 (sample SAMEA79048168, study PRJEB19326) | metagenome | biome: marine | reverse complement strand
CAAATGGGTAGCACCGCGCCGAAGCCACAGGAGCGCCCATGGGCGTGGTAGCAGGCGCCCTTGCTGGAGGAAAAGAGGAACTTAAAAAAAGCGCTCCCACTGAGGGTGAAGTTGAGTGGACAGAAGAGGCCAAAGAACGTATCCAGCGTGTGCCGTTTTTCGTCCGCAACATGGCCAAGAAAACCGTGCTCGAATTCGCCAAGGAAAGAGGCCTCACCGTCATCGACGGCAAACTGATGGACGAAGTAAGAGAAAAAGTCGGCATGTGACCACTATGTGGTCGGGTAACTACGGGACGTTGTTTTGGTATCGCTAACTTATCAGCGATACCGTTATATTTTTAAATGAAAGCCCTGCTCCTTGCAGGGCTTTTTTTGTGAGGTGGTGACTCGTTCCCCCTAAAAAGGTGTTTACCGGAGTCCTCTTCCTAATGACAAGCAACACCCGTTCGTCGTCGCAAGACGCCGTAGGCGACGTGACGATCCAGAGAAGTTCGCTCAATCCATTGGATTGCTTCGCTTCGCCCGCAACGACAGACCTAGGCAGTCCAGTCATTTCAAGTTTTCTATGTGCTCAACTTTAGAAGGAAATTTTGAATCAGTTAAATTCCTGCTTTTGCAGGTATTCGGGGAGGGTCCAGTCGATTTGGTCGACATCGATATTGTAATGGCCTAGCGCACCGCAGTAGGGGCAGTGTTCGATGCCAATATCGTAATCGAGTGTCACAGCATTCTCGTGATGGCAGAATTCTTTTTTGAACGAGGACTTGATTAGTGGGTTATCCATGCAATACCTCCCCTTTCTTGCGTATAGAGTGCAACATATCCCGCCAATTGACAAGCCTAAAGTTGTAACAATGCCTTATCCTACCTACAGGCCACTGGTATTCTACCAGAACCCTACAAGCACTCTATGCATTGACACAATTTCCGCATCAGTTTATGTGAGTAGAATCCGGTATCGTGTCCATCGTTCCAGAAAAACTGGATGGCGTAGAGTCCCACCGACTGCAAATTCACTGGTTTTATATTTTCTGGAATCGTTGCCGGGTCGAGACGTTTTACTCCTGTCCATTCGTCGATGCAACTGGCGCACGGACAGTTTTCGCGCAGGTGCCTGACGCCGTATGTCGACTCGTGACCATCGGTCCAGGTGATCCCCAACGTGGCCGGGTCGACCTGGCGAATATCCTTCGGCGCGGGACCTGTTGTGCTGGTTGAGTTTTCTTCGGTCATTGTATTAACCTTCCCACGCCAGTTCGAAAGAAGTCGCGGGCTTGTCATCTTTGGAGTGAATGATACTCAGTTGCGCCGCCACCTGCCCTGCCAGATCTTTATAAGCTTTTGTCGCCGGAGAAGAAGGATCTGCCATTATTACCGGCACACCTTTATCCCCACCTTCCACTACTTCACCCACTAACGGTATTTCATTCAGAAACGGAACCTTGAATTTTTCAGCGAGGGCCTTGCCGCCGCCCGATTTAAAAACATGATGTTTTTTATCACAGCCGTCACAAACGAAATAGCTCATATTCTCCACGATGCCCAACAACGGCACCTTCACACTTTCAAACATGCGCACACCCTTTTCCGCGTCGATCAAGCTGACTTCCTGTGGCGTCGTCACAACGACGGCACCTGAAAGCGGCGCACGCTGGGTGAGAGTTAGCTGAACGTCACCTGTTCCCGGAGGAAGATCGATCACCAGGTAATCCAGTTCGCCCCATTCGACATTCTGCAAAAACTGCTGGATGATTCCTCCAAGCATCGGCCCTCTTAACATGAGAGGCTGTCCTTCTTTAGAAAGGAACGCCGCAGAAACTACCTTCAACCCGTATTGCTCGTGCGGAAAAAACTTGTTGTCAGGTCCGCCTCTAGGAGGCGATATTGGGATACCCAGCATTTGCGGAATACTCGGACCGTAAATATCAGCATCCATCAGTCCCACTTTTGCACCGGTCATTTGCAATGCCATAGCCAGGTTAGTAGCTACTGTTGACTTGCCTACGCCACCTTTACCACTGGCAACAGCAATGATATTTTTTACATTTTCCAGAATGGGCTGGCTGTGCTCTGCCGCTCTAACAACGGCGGTCATTTCCACATCTACATTTTTCACCCCTTCAACTGCTCGGACCTTGGTTTCGCACTCCGTTTTCAGTTCTTCTTTGACCGGACAGGCCGGGGTGGTTAATTCCACTTGAAACTTCACGTTACCATCTGTAACGTTCATATTTTTCACAAATCCAAGACTCACAATATCCTTGTGCAAATCCGGATCCATCACCGTTTTCAATTCGGCAATAACCTTGATCTGTAATTCCTGATCCGACATATTTCTTAAACTCCTTATGACTAGGCGGAAGGTACTTCCAACGAAATGAATATAAATAGACTATCTTAAGCAACAAACATTTTATGGGATTTAATGTAACCGATTGCAAGGTAATCGGTTCGTATAAGATGGCTGTCTGCAAAAAAAGTTTTAAACTGTGCTAACCAGGGCTATCTATAGGGACCCTAAACACACCGAAAGGAAGGTTTCCTGTTAGTTATTGATTTTACTTGCCTTAAAATCCTGTATATTGTATAAGTTCAAAAAGGCAGTACCATATATGGATTGCCTGTGTTATATACAGATTTGCGATACTATCGAGACTATTCACTAACTTATTGTTATTTATACGACTTTAGAAAACTCATTGATCCAAGGAGAGAAGCACCACCTTCCAGAATATAATTTTCAATTTCCACACGTCACCTCCACTAAATCACTAGACTATGAGCAACGAGAAAGAATCTGACCTGCAACTGGAGCTGGAAAACCGGTTTTTGACATACGCTTTGTCTACTATTGTTTCCAGATCCCTTCCAGATGTTCGTGACGGACTGAAACCAATCCATCGCCGCATTCTTTATGCGATGGATAGTATCGGACTCAATGCCGCCGCCAAGCCCGTGAAGTCGGCGAAGATCATCGGTGAAGTTCTTGGTAAGTACCACCCCCATGGTGACGCCTCCACCTATGAGTCGATGGTGCGAATGGCGCAGGATTTTTCCATGAGGTATCCCCTGGTAGATGGCAAAGGAAACTTTGGTTCCATCGACGGAGATTCCCCTGCCGCGTACAGGTATACAGAAGGCAAGTTAACGCCTATCACAACATATATCTTCAGCGACCTTAAAAAGGAAACGGTAGAATTTCAGGCCAACTACGACAACACGATTAAGGAACCGATGGTCCTGCCCTCCCGTGTGCCGAATTTGCTGATCAATGGGTCCTCCGGCATCGCCGTGGGTATGGCCTGCTCATTCCCCAGCCATAACCTGAGCGAGGTGATGGGTGCTTTGACCGCTCTGATAAAAGATCAGGATGCTACTGTTGCCCAGTTGATGAAGCACATCAAGGGCCCAGACTTTCCAGGCGGCGGAATCATCCTGAACTCCAAAACGGAAATCCGGAAGGCTTACGAGCAAGGTTCCGGCGCGGTCAAGATACGCGCCGAATGGAAACTCGAACAGCTTCCGCGCGGCAAAGAACAGGTCATCATTTACGCGATCCCTTACGGAGTGAACAAAGCCCGTTTGATCGAGAAGATCGCGGAAATCATAATCGGTAAAAAGCTTCCCCCGCTCATGGATGTCCGTGATGAAAGTGACGAGAAAATGCGGATCGTGCTTGAAGTCAAAACTGGTACCGATACCGAAAAGGTCATGACCTATCTTCTCCGCCACACGGACCTTGAAAATAATTTCCAACTGAACTTCAACTGTCTCAAGCCCAATGGCGAACCAGAGCGACTGTCTCTTAAAGAAATCTGCCGCTATTTTCTCGACTTCCGTAAGGAAGTGGTTACCCGCAGGCTTAAATACGAACTTGCGCTCCTGATCAAACGTCTGCATATCCTGGATGGATTTGTGGCCATATTCACCGAACTTGATAAAGCTCTGAAATTGATTCGCTCCTCCAAGTCGAAACAGGAAGCGCACGACAAGTTGAAAAAAGCCTTCAAGCTGGATGACGAACAGGTTTCAGCAATTCTGGAAATCCCTCTTTATCGACTGGTTTCAATGGAAGTCGAAAAGATCATCGCCGAGCAGATGGAGAAGATGAAAGAGAAAAAGCAAATTAATGCCACTTTAAAGTCAGATAAAAAAATATGGCTGATAGTTCAAAACGAACTCAAAGAAATCGATGAAAAGTTTGGCGACAAACGACGTACCAAAATCAAAACCATCGAACTGGTCGAATACAATGCCGAAGATTTCATAGAACATGAAGACGCTTATCTCGTTATCAGCAAAAACGGCTGGTTAAGGAAGTTTAAGAGCTTAACAGACCCAAGTACTCTAAAATACAAGGAAAATGACAACCTTCTGGCGACCGCCAAGGCGAATACACGTGAGTTGGTGGCGTTCTTTACTTCACGCGGAATGGTCTACGTTCATAAGGTATACAACCTGTCTTATACCCGCGCAGGATTTGGCGAACCCATTCAAAATTTTTTCAAATTTGCTGATGGAGAAAAGGTTATTTCAATGCTCTCTCTCGACCCGGCTGAACTCGCTACCATCGCTGGCAAAACTCATCCAGAAAGAAAATCATCCAGTAAATCGAACCGACAGACACGACTTGGTTTCGCCGGTGAAACAGAGGGTCAACTCGAAGGTATTGCAATAGGCAGTTCAGGTTACGGTTTTCGCTTCCCCATGGCCAACCTCACAGAAACCACCAAGGCGGGACGAAAATTGATGACCCAGAAAGGGGATAACCGAATGATAGGATTCTCCCTGGTTACTGGAGACCACCTGTTCATGGCATCGGCTAACGGCAAGGGCATCGTGATTCCAATGGATCAGGTAACGGTGTTGACCGGTGCCGGCATGGGGTCACGCATGATGAAGCTGGTTGAAAGCACACTGGCCGGGTTCAAAGTCACCCCTAAAAAGGGTAAAGCGACGCTCGTCTTCGATGATGGAAAGAAAAAGGAGATTAACCTCAAAGACGTCCGCCTCTGCAACCGGGGAGGTCAAGGAGTCATCGTATCCAGACGAAAAATAATTGTCGCAATCGAATAACACAGGAGCACAATGGGTACCTACAGCGCAAAAGACATACAAGTCCTTGAAGGACTGGAGCCGGTTCGACGACGTCCCGGAATGTATATCGGTTCCACCACATCCACCGGACTGCATCATCTGGTTTGGGAAATCCTGGATAACTGTGTGGATGAAGCCCTAAACGGTCATTGCGACACCATTGATGTCCGGCTGGAAAAAGATGGCGGAATCACCATAAAAGATAACGGGCGCGGGATTCCCATCGACATATTTGGCAAAACTAAAAAGAGCGCGATGGAGGTTCTGTTCACTACCCTGCATTCCGGTGGCAAATTCAGTAGCGATAATTACAAAGTTTCAGGCGGACTCCACGGAGTCGGCATGGCTGTCGTTTGTGCTTTGAGTGAGACATTGACAGCGGTTTCCCGACGGGACGGATTTGAATGGTCCCAGTCCTATGCTCAAGGCAAAGCCACGAGCAAACTTAAAAAAGGAAAAGCCGTTCGCATTTATGGCACCACTATTTATTTCAAACCAGACCCAAAAATCTTCCCCAAGCCAGATCTCAACATAAAATCAATTCTCGAACAGGCCGAATCAAAAGCATTTCTTAATAAAGGATTGAAGATCACGGTTAGTGGGAAGGATGAAAAACAGGAATTTCAGTATCCAAATGGTATTCAGGACTATATTGGGAAAATCATAGGCAAGCGCCCTGCCCTGACAGACACGGCATTCTATGTAGAAAAGGACGATCATAAATTGAGGCTTGAGACTGCCTTTCAATGGACCTTAGGGACCGAAACAATCATCCACTCCTATGCCAATTCGATCAAAACAGTGGATGGAGGAAGCCATGAAACCGGCTTTCGCAATGGTATAACCAAAGCACTTCGTGCATACATAGACAGACGAAGCCTATTGCCCAAGGGAATCACCAATATTACAGGTGACGATGTTCGAGAAGGCCTCATCGCCATTATTAACGTTTATCTACAGGGAGAGGTCGAGTTTCAAGGTCAAACAAAAGGTCGCCTGAATTCTGACATCACGTCGCAAGTGGAGTCCGTTGTCAAACACTCACTGGAGCATTATCTGCTTGAGAACCAGACGATGGGAGACCGAATTGCGAATCGCGTCATCCTTTCCGCCCAGGCAAGAATTGCCAGCCGACAGGCTAAAGAAGCCGTTCAGCGCAAAACAAATATTTCCCATCGCCTCAACCTGCCCGGCAAACTGTCCGATTGCGCTACAACGGACAAAAACAAGGCTGAGCTGTTCATATGCGAAGGCGATTCAGCAGGCGGTTCCAGCAAGCAGGCACGTGACCGAAAAACCCAGGCCATTCTTCCCATCCGCGGAAAAATTTTAAACGTAGAAACCGCAACGATGGCCAAGATTCTCGCCAATACAGAAATCCAGAATATCATTTCCGCAGCAGGTACCGGAATATCCCCAAAATTTAACTACAGCAAATTGCGGTACGGAAAAATAATCATCATGACAGACGCCGATGTTGACGGAGCCCATATCTGCACTCTGCTTTTGACTTTTTTTTACCGTTGCCTGCCAGAACTTATCACCAGCGGACACCTATACATAGCCCAGCCCCCGTTATACAGAATCGATTCCGGGAAAAAGATGTTTTATGCTCTTGATGAGGAAGAAAAAGACCGCATCATAAAAGATCTGGGCGATCGCAAATATGAAATAGGACGATTTAAAGGCCTTGGCGAGATGCCCGCCGCCGACCTGAAAAAGACAACTATGGCCGTTGAGAGCCGTTCACTTATCAGGGTAACGATTAGTGATTGTGAAAATACTGAGAAAACTTTTGTTCAACTCATGGGGAAAGATGCTGAGTTCCGTTTTAACTTCATAAAGGAACGCGCTGAGTTTGTTCATGATCTGGACATTTGATCCGATTTTATCAGCAGTGGCACACCTTCCTATCTAGCCCTCCCAGCAGTCCCAATAGCGCAGTCGTAGCTACGCCGAAAACATCAATGTCAACACTTAAAACTCGCCCTCGGAACCCCATGCTTTTAAAGAATTTATTCCAGTAATTCCCGGATACGAGGCTCTGAAATCCCTTACTCACACCGAAGAAGAAACCGCTCAGGAATCTAGTTCTCAGTCCAGGCTGTCTAAAGAGCTATCGGAAGGTTTTAAAACATTTGAGAGGAAACAACAGGCTATTAAGGAAGAAGTAACTATTATAATTGAGGTGGTACGATGATTAGAAAGCTTGTGGCAAGACATAATGAAGAAGAACAGGAAATGCTTTACTCCGAGGAATCAACATTTCCAGACAGGTTTTCATCTTCCTCTGAAGCGTAAAACTCCTTTAATATCTCTTCCTGTGCCGCGCGATCTACCGCCGCGTACAGGCGGATGGTTTCGAACTCCTTCGCCTGCTGGCTACGAATCAACTGCATCCGCATGCATTCCAATATAGCCAGAAAGGTGACGATCACTTCCTGCCTTGTGTTGAGGACTGTGAACAGTGAAGTAAAGGTGACGCTCTCCGAAGCATTCAAAATTTCCAGAATATAGTCAATGCGATCAGAAACTGAAAGGGTTGTAACTTTGATCTCATAATCTTTTACAAACGACTTTTCTTTTAATACTTTTTGAAAGGCCGTCAGCAGATCAAAGACATTAGCCTCTACCAGTATTTCCTGTTCAGTATCGTCGATTTCAACCTCACCGACACGGGTAAACAGTTGTTGCTGGTCGTATTCCTTTTGCCTCAATTCAAAGGCCGCTTCTTTATAACGCTGATATTCCAGCAGGCGCCGCATTAGCTCTGCACGTGGATCTTCACCTGCGGCCGCCAAGGCATCCTCTTCTGTTTCCTGCGTTGGCAAAAGCGTTTTTGATTTTATCTTAGTTAGTTCTGCGGCCATGATCAGGTACTCGCCGACCATTTCCAGATTCAACTCACTCAACAGATCAAGGTATTGCAAATACTGTCGAGTGATCTCGGCAACGCGAATATCATAGATATCCATCTTCTGCTCTTTAATAAGATGGAGTAAAAGGTCCAGCGGACCTTCAAAAATATCAAGATCACATTGATAATTCATATAATCAAATCGCTTCCTAAATAAAACAGGTCTCTCAAGCTACGTTAAAAGGGGAATTTACCACTAAAATGTGGAATGAACAACACAACAGATAGGATATCCTGGCTCCGCAAGGCAAACGGACAATCACAGATCGCCCCAAAGGTGTTGCAAGATGGAGAGAACTGCCAACGGAGCCGTATCCGTCCTTAATAAGCGCGGCCCCAGAGAAACGGACTGGAATCCGTATTCCATAGCGCTCTCAATTTCATCAGCGGCAAACCCGCCTTCCGGCCCGATAAGGACAGCCGCAGAATTTATGGATTTTTTTTGCGATAAATCTCCGATGCGTATAGATAGCTCCTCTTCCCAGAAAATAAGCCTCAGGTCTGCCTCTCGATTGGCAGAACAAAACTCCTTAACCGACATGGCTTTGGAGCCCACTTCAGGAACCCAGGCTCGTCCGCACTGTTTTGACGCCTCCCTTGCAATACGTTGCCACCGTCCAACTTTTTTCGCGGTATCTTCTTTAGATAGTTTTGAAACGCAACGTCTGGCGCTGACGGGAATAACATACCCAACGCCCAACTCTACGGCTCGGCGCACGACCCCATCGAACCCAGTCCCCTTAACCATTCCCTGTCCCAGACTAATCGTCAAGGGTGATTCACAGTCGTCAACATCTTCTTTGGATTCCACACGACTCTCTATTTTGTCGCGACCCACGCGCGTGAGAATCACGGTATAACAATTGCCGCGTCCGTCAAGTACCTGCACCCGATCCCCACTTTTAAGACGTAACACAGTGCGAATGTGAGGCACATCGCTCCCACGCAAAACAACATTATCATCTGTAATATTTTCAGGTGCAGTAAAAAAACGATGCATTGTAAATTTATTAAACCTTGAGAGGTTCGACCTGAAGGAGCTCGGACAAACTGGAGATCTGATAGTCGGGAACAATACCATCGGTCAAATTGGATCCTTTACGGTTCAGCCAGGCAGCGGATATTCCAACTCCCTGTGGACCAGCCACATCCATCTCCAAATTATCGCCAACAAAGAGAATATCACCTGCATTCATCTGCAACCTTGCAATCGCCGCATTAAATATGGATGGGTGGGGCTTACGGTACGGTGTGCTGGATGAGTAAAGCGAGAACTCAAAATACTGATCCAAACCGGTTCGATGTCGTTCTGCATCTTTTATGAACTCTGGATTGGTCGTATTTGATATAACTCCCATCCGCATTCCTGCGTCACGCATTGTTTTCAGCGTTTCAACCGCATCAGGATAAACTGTTCTGACGCCATGAATCACTTCATAGTACACGGTTAATATTTCCTTCCACGAAGTGCGGTCTTCTATTCTAATTCCATATTGAAAAAACAGGTGACGCAGAACCGTTTCGAAACATGCTTCCCGGTGGGTCTGGCGCGAGTCATTTATCAGACCATAAAAGAGTTCCTGATAGGCACCGAACAACACATCAAATTCAGGCAGTTCGATTTCTTTCTCTCGCAAAAATTCTGTCAGCCTCACAAACGCCGCCCGATCATCTTCATGAACGAGATCAACCAGAGTATAAGCCCAGTCGAACAGTACAGCTTTATATGGCAAACGCATCATTTTATCAGTAGTTTTTTAACTGGATTTTCAATAAACATAAAAAAATAATTTTTCGATATTCATCATACCAAACAACTTATTGATAAATAAAGGAGTCTTTTGTTTTTAGCCTTCACCTCCAATTTCACTCATAATTCCCCCATGGCATATAGATATGCAATTAGCACTCCCCTCTCACCGTCCATCAGCGCAACTTAATATATATGGTGAGTTATGCGCATATAGCCCGTAAGTAAATTTATTTTTTATCATTTTGTCCCACTACTGTCCCACCTTTTGCGGGAAAGATCGGGAAAGAGTGGGAAATGGGTGGCGTGGGTATGCTTGGTCAAAAGGTCGGAGGGGGCTTTTTATTTGGGTTAAGGAATATCAGACGGTTTAATATTCAGGAAGGATCCGGCCAACTGGGTCCGGCGGTGGTTTGAGAAACCTTACGAAGTTCCTTCAATTCTTTTCCACTTATGCCAAGAAAATATAGAATGAGTTCGAGATTGGACTGATTGATTCCCGCGTTGGCGTGTTTTTGCACAATAGGCTTGGCGTTGAAAGCGATGCCGAGTCCGGCTCTCGCCAGCATGTGAATGTCATTGGCGCCATCACCCACGGCAACGACCTGATTCAAAGAAAACCCTTCCTGTCTGGCAAGCGACACAAGAGTTTGCTCTTTCGCCCGTGCGTCTATGACATCACCTTCAACCTCCCCTGTCAGTTTGCCGTCTTTAATCGCCAAGTGATTCGCGATCCCGTAATCGAGCTTGTATTTATCTTGAATGCGGTCGATGAAAAATTGGAATCCGCCACTCACGATACCTATGCGATAGCCCAGGTGCTGGAGGATACGCACCAGATCTTCCGCCCCCGGGGTGATTGGAATACGCTGGTATAATTCTTCCAATTTGTCGATAGAAAGTCCTACCAGGAGTTTTACTCTTTCACGAAGGGCCAGGTTGAAGTCAAGATCGCCATTCATGGCGCTCCGGGTAATTTCCTCCATGCGCTTTCCCACTCCTGCAATTTTCCCAAGTTCGTCGATCACTTCACATTGCAGGAAAGTCATATCCGCATCGAACACGATGAGTCTTTTATTGCGCCGAAACATCGTATCTTCCTGCACCGCAATGTCGACGGGGAAATTTTCCTTGAACTGGACCAAAGCGTTGAGAATGTCTACCGTGGAATGCTCCTCCCTGCTTCCAATAACCACCTCTATTACATGATGGTCGCTGTAATCCAACTGTTCAATACGAAGTATATTGATATCGCGCCCGGCGAAAGTTTGTGTGAGATCGAGAAAAACTTTGGATGACAGGTTAGGCCCAAGCAAGGTAACTACCAACCTATGTTTGTAAGGTGCTTCCGGTCGCCGACCGCTTTCCCAGGGGAGCACCTGTACGGTAATATCATTCTTACCGGCCCAGCCTCCCAGCGCTTCTTTCAGCCCCGTGAGGGAATTCTCCTTTTTTCCGCGCAACAGGAGAGACAGATTGAGCAAACCGTTAAAGACAAATTGCTTTATGTCCAGCACATCCAAATCAAATTGGACGACTGATTCCAAAGCTTCGGCAAGAATACCTGGCCGGTCAACACTTGAAATATGGACATGGACCTGACAGGGGTTTTCATCTTCTCTCATAATTTTAACCCTGAGGCCTGTAGCGCCAGCCTTCCCTTTTCTTGCAGGTCCAGCCATCGTGAAACTGGAAGGTAGACAGGCTTTCGAGCGTTTCAGAATCAAACAGTTCCAGGATGCCCGGCCCTTGTATAGCATTGTCCTTTAGGTGGAGGCGTTTAAGTTTGGTGAGATATTTAGACCGGGAGAGATGAATCAGGCCTTCGTCCGTCACTCCGTTTTTATTCAGGTTCAGGTATTGAACATTTGCCAACAGTTCACAATCCGCCAACTCGCGAACTCCTTCATCGCCCAACTGATTATCATCCAGATCGAGCCAGGTGATTCCTTTCATTGTTTCAGAGGCCCACAGTAATCGTGCGACATCGGGAGTCAACGCAATTCCACTGGCCATTAGCTGATTGCCTCTTAAACGTCCCTCAAAAATATCTTCGGCTGTTTTGAGCTGTCTTTTAGTTGTCATAGATTAATTTATTAGAAATATGTCGTTTCCACGCTGGAGCATGGGAACGAGAAGACACTATAAAAGGAACCTTTTTAGCGTAAATCGATGGAATTCACAAGTCCACACTAGCCCTCATCCTCCGATTTATCGGTTTCTTCAGGAGGAACGTATTCTCTTCCTTTCAATGCTGTGGGTAGATAGTCCTGTTTCACCTTATGCCCCGGATGATCGTGAGGATAAAGGTAATCCTTTCCATATCCATATTGAGTTTTGGCATCGCTGTAATGCGTATCTTTTAAATGGTCCGGTACGGGAAACGATTTTCCCTTATTTTGAATATCGCCCAGTGCGCTATCGACAGCTACGATGGCAGAATTATCCTTGCGAGCGCGCGCCACATAGATTACCGCTTGTGCCAGAGGTATCCGTGCATCCGGCCATCCCAATCTTTCAGAAGCTTCGGCGGCGGCATTGGCTATCACAAGGGCCATAGGGTCGGCATTACCAACATCTTCCGAGGCGGTAACCACCAGCCGTCGGGCAATAAAACGCGGGGCCTCGCCACCGGCAATCATTTTCGCCAGCCAGTATATTGCCGCATCCGGATCGGAGCCACGCAAACTTTTCTGAAAAGCCGAGGCATGGTCGTAATGTTCGGTACCTCCCTTATCATACAAGACAGCAACAGTTTGGATGATCCCTTCAATATCCTTAATCTGGACCGGTCTTGGGTCGCCCTCACCTGAACATGAAAAGTCACGTGCCGCTTCCAACACGTTGAGCGCCTTCCGCGCATCTCCATTGGCACAGGTAATGATCAAATCTATCGCGTCAGATTCTATCACCAGCGAGTCCTTGCCGAACCCGTGTTCCCTATCAGCCAGTCCCCGCTCCAGCAGGGACCGTATATCCTCCTGGGTCAAGGACTCCAGACGGAATATCTGGCATCTGGAACGCAAGGCGGGAATAACTTCAAAAGATGGATTCTCAGTAGTTGACCCTATGAGCCGTAAAGTCCCGCTCTCGACATGAGGTAGAACCGCATCCTGCTGAGATTTATTGAACCGGTGGATTTCATCAATAAAAAGGATCGACCGACGTTTGGAGAATCGCCAAACTTTCTGTGCCTGACTGATAACCTTCCGAATATCGGCCACACCAGCGTTCACGGCGCTGATTTCATGAAACTCGCTTCCCGTCATACGAGCGGCGATACGCGCAATGGTGGTCTTCCCTGAACCCGGCGGTCCCCACAAAATAAAGGAAAAGGAAGATGGCCCGGCAATCAGTTCACGCAAAGGTTTACCTTCTCCCACAAGCTTAACGTGGCCCAGCAAATCCTTCCATTCCGACGGGCGCATGCGCTCTGCCAGAGGCGCTGGTGGAACGTCGCTTGAGCTCTCTTCAAATTCAGGAAATAGTTCCATAAAGCTATTTGACCCTTTATCGAAAACCATAAACTTTTAACTGATTCACATGCAGGTGATCCCGGCTCCGATGGATCCGTTAGAAGTTAATAGTTCATGGACCTCTGAAAAGCTACTCTACAGCAAAGGATAAAGGATAACACATGACTGGAGGGAATAAGCAGTTGAAAGATCCAAATTATTTCAAGTTGAAGAAGCGGAAGCCTCACTTCGAATCATAACGTAAGTGGGATCTCCAAATAGATGGTATGTCGCCCATTCATAGCACTCATTATGATCAAGGCTGTTTCTTGAAGTTAGAATAGAAAATCCAAGGGTGGCTCCAGATTGAAGGAAATTACCCAAGTATGAAATATTTTTTCGGTTTGACATTACTCTGATTTTTATGTGCGAAAGGATCAACCATGTCATTCATTTTAGTTTTAAGAGCTGACTTAAAAGGATAAGGTATGGAGGTCACTTATAGTTTCCTCAAGGTGGAAAACTTTTTCAGAAAACACCTCTAAAAACTACTTCCTTCCGATCTTTCATCTACCGCCCAATCAACAACGACGAAATCCATCCACCGGTGATCGCCCCAGGGTGTGGTTTTATTAGAAAGATAGCCCATGTGCCCACCACGCTCAGGAGTGTGGAGTTCTATAGCATTGCTCATGCGAACCGATTTAAAAATATCCCGCTGTATGAATGGATCATCTTCTGAACAGAGGATAGTGGTCGGGATAATAATATTATCCAAAAAGCGTTTAGCACTGCATTTTGAATAATAATCGTCGACATCTTTATATTCGGCCGCAGGAGCTGTGTAAGCCTCATCAAATTCAAGAATGGTTTTTTCATTGCCTGATGGAAGACGTGCATCCGGAAAACATTCGGCTAAAGCCTTTCCCTGCAAGTGAATCTGCTTCATGTAATATCTGTTGAATACTGCACCCCCTCTACTTTTTGATATGATGTGGCTTGACATCTTCAAGTCAACAGGCGGACTTACAGCAAATGCTTTACGGATTCTCAAAGGTTCCGACCTTTTCTCCCCCAAATACTTCAAAAGAATATTTCCACTTAAGGAAAACCCTACAACATCGATCAGCCTGTTCGGATAAAGCTCTGACATATATTCAATCACTTTACCCAAGTCGTCACTGACACCACCGTTCCAGAGTCGTTGGCTTAAGCCCATACCTGGACCACTCCCACGGTGATTCATCATGAATACCTTCAATCCGCGTTTCCACAGCTTTCGAGCAATCCGTTTCATATAACCTGACTCTGAACAGCCTCCCATGCCATGAGCCAGAAGAATCATGGGAGCCTCAGGATTTTCCGATGGCAATTCAAATACAATCAATGTTGATTGTTTTTCAACCTGCACTTTATGAACTTTGCGACCTGGAAGCCCAATTTCACCCTTAAATTGAGACCCTATGATGGTCTGGGCAAATCCACCCCGGATCAAAATGTGTGGTTCGAATGAATCGTATTGAAGTTCCATTAATAAAGGAATTTTTAAGGCCAATAATGTATCTATTTATAAAACAAAATAATCTCATGCCCTCCGGGTTGACACAACTTAAAAGGATTGCTAGATTGAGATTTACATCCAATATTCAATAATTTGAGAGAAATATGAACCAAAATTCGCCATTTTTCAGACTATTCATCACAGTCGCATTGGTTTGGGGATCTACATTTATGACGTTCCCCACTGGCCAATCGTACGCAAATTCAAAACTAAATCTCGATGCCAACCGTTATTACACGGATGGCCTTCAACTGAGTCAGGCGAATTATTGGAAAGAAGCCGCAGACGAGTTCCGAAAAGCCATTCAAGTTGATCCCAAACACAAGCTAGCCTACGCCAACCTTGGTGTTGCCTTGAGCCAAACTGGCCAACACAAAGAAGCCTTACTCGCTTTCGACGAAGCGATGCGATTGGGATACGACCACGCTTTGCTTCGCTATAACAGGGGGCTTTCATTTGCCAGCCTGAATCTGGTGGAAGAAGCTGTCAGGGAAATCGAACTATCCCTTAAACAAGATTTCCGAAACGTGAGGGCTGTTTACAATCTTGGCCTGCTCTATTTGAAACAGGATCGGCTCACTGATGCACGCAATCAGGTCAATCTACTATATTTAAGAAACAACAATCTTGCTAAAAAACTATTCGACGCCATACCTCCCAAGTACAAGGTAATGTCGGTTGAAAATGGAGGCTCTCTCAAGGGAAGAGTTAGCATGGTGGGCAAGGTTCCCCATCCACGATTTTTTCCACTTATTGCTTCACCCAACATTGAATATTGCAACCGAATGTCTAATGGGAGAGGCCATCGCATTTTATTCGACTTCACAGTCTCTGAATCACGCGGACTAAAAGACACCGTGATTAAATTGATAGGCATTCCAAAAGGAAAACCATTTACGACGAATATCCAGAAGGTCGTAATGAACCGTTGCCACACACCTAATTATGTAATTGGTGTTCGCAACGGGGAAACGCTGTTGCTGGAAAACAAAGACCCCATCATCCACGAAGTCGTCACTTACGAATTCTCCGACCGAGGAGCAGATCAAAGAAGTCACCGTCCTGTCGATGCGCATACCTCGCAAGTCAGGGATGTCTTCGTAGAACCGTTGACAGAAGAATACCTGGTCAAATGCAACCTGCACCCATTCCTCCAAACCCGAGGCATAATGGTGGATAATCCGTATTATGCTGTCAGCGATGAGGAAGGAAGGTTTTCTATAAAAGATATTCCACCTGGCACTTACAAAGTAGTCGCATGGCACCCTTTTATCCCAAACCAACTAGGCACTATTACAATAGAACCGGGCCAACAAGCGAAAATAGACTTCTCGTTTAGTGGAGCAGATGTGCGACGCAAGATATACAATGATGACTGGTTCATGTACCACTTTCAGTCCATGTACGACAGTTTTGAAAATTATTACGGTGGCCCCAGGGTTGACGATTCAATTGAAGTACTGCAGGTATATAAACCGCTGGCAAACCGATCGCTGGCAGACGGATCGCGGGAATAACTAAGAGCGGGAACTCTCCTGCCACATCATGACCGAATCGAGTTTCTCTGCCTCCTTAATTCTGTGAGCAGTTTCAATAGCAGCCTCCTTTTCTGAAAATCTGCCGATAAAAACGCGATACCACATATCAGCTTTTCCAGGAATACGAACTGGCACCACAAAAGTAGGATAGCCCTTCTTACCCAGTTTACCTTTGAGCAGGTCAGCCCTTTCCAGCCTCTGAAATGAACCCACCTGAAGAGCGAATCCAGACTTTTCGAGTGCAGTCTTTTCCTTAGCCTCGACAGGAGGATCTACTTTAACGGCAACTAAATCCAGAGACTTCTTAGGACTTATAGTATTTTCTGGAGGAATAGAACTATCATTAACTTTTAAGTTTACCGATTTCGACAATTTATCATTGGAGGGTTCGGTGGACTCAACAACACTTCCATTCAACCCAACAAATTTACTCATGGAAGGGTCGTTCAGAGTATCGAAAAATGTAAACTCCTCATCAGAACTTTCCCCAGACTCCACCAGTGCCTGTTTTTCTTTCATATTCTTGGGCTTAATAGGGATCTGCTTCTTTAAAGTGGACTTCTCATTTTTTTGAAAAATATCGAGAACTTTAAGAGTACCAAAATAAATACCCGTAATAGCAAACCCAAGAATCAGAATAGATAGTATAGCTTTAGCAGATGAATTCATTTATACCTGCTCGATAGAAGCAAGGTGAGTGAAATTTGGAGAGAAGGCAAATAGTCACATTTGCTCTGGAGCCGAAACACCCATGACAGAAAGACCGTTGTGAATGGTTGTGCGAAGACAGTCCATCAAAAACAAACGAGCTAAAGACAAAGGCACATCTTCACTGACAACACGATGCCTTGAGTAATAACCATGGAACGCCGCAACAAGGTCCTGAAGGTAAAATGCAATACGATGGACCTCTAATAACTCAGCGCTTTTATCGACAGTTTCAGTGAACGCCAATATTTTTTTAATAAGACTAAACTCCTCCTCATCCGCCAGCGGTGACAAATCAATATCCGAAATGGATGGTAAGCTCAGACCCTCATCATTCGCTTTTCTAAAAATACTGCAAATACGTGCATGCGCATATTGAATGTAAAAAACCGGATTTTCCGGTGATTCCTTTTTGGCCAGTTCGAGATCAAAGTCCAAATGACTGTCGGAGCTTCGCATAAGAAAGAAAAACCGGGTCGCGTCAACGCCTACTTCTTTAACTACATCGGACAAGGTCTCAAATTCACCCGACCGCGTGGACATGGAAACTTTTTCCCCACCGCGTTTCAAAGCAACAAACTGAACCAGCATCACCTTAAAAACATCTTTATTATATCCCATCGCCTCCAAAACAGCATTCATTCGCGGGACATATCCGTGATGATCAGCACCCCATAGATCAACGATCCATTCGAATCCGCGATCTATCTTGTTTTTATGGTAAGCGATATCGGAGCAAAAATAGGTTTTCTCACCGGATTGCTTGATTAACACCCTATCCTTTTCATCTTTAAACGCAGATGAATTCAACCAAACGGCACCATCCTTATCATAAATATGCTTTTTATCACGTAGCCAGTTAACAGCCGTATCGACCAATTGATCGTCATATAAACTTTTCTCATTGAACCACCTGTCAAACTCAACACCAAACTCGGAGAGGTCATTTCTGATACCGCTCAAAATTGAATCAAGCGAATATTTACGGAAAAAAGGAAGGACTTCATCTACCTGTTTATCCAGAAACTCCTTACCGTGTTTATCGATAATTCCCTGCGCAATATCCTTTATATATTCCCCTTGATAATTATCTGGAGAAAACTCCTCCTTTATCCCAAGCAATTCACGATAACGTGACCAAGTGGAGCGTCCCAACGTATTCATCTGGTTACCAACATCATTGATGTAGTACTCAGTGCTGACATCGTATCCAGCTTTTTTCAAAAGACGGCCCAGCATATCTCCCACTGCCGCGCCTCGCCCGTGCCCAACATGCAAGGGACCTGTCGGATTGGCACTAACAAACTCAAGAAGAACCTTTTTACCTTTACCTGCGTCAGACGAACCAAATTTATCACCCAACTCGGCAACTTTCATTAACCGGGTTAAAAAGAAAGACGGGGCCATTTTAAGATTTATGAAACCAGGGCCTGCGATATCAACTGAAGACACTTGACTATCACCATTTTTCAAGTGGCGACACAAGACATCCGCGATATCACGAGGCTTTTTTCGTTCAGACTTTGCAAGCATCATGGAAACCGATGTGGAAAAATCGCCAAATTTTTCATCCTTGGGTTTTTCTACCAAAATTTCAGGGAGAATGGATAATTCCAATTCACCACTTTTTGCGGCTTTGTCCAAAGCATCGCTGATTAGTTTTCGTATAATGTTTTTCATTAAGAATAATTATAGGAATAAAGAAACAGGAAAATATTAGTAATCGCCGGGGGACAGCAAAAAATCAAAAACAAGGTCGGAGGCCATTCAGCTTTCAAGGATTGGTCGAATTGATACCGGGGCAACTTTACTCATTACGAACGGATTCGATTTTCTTCTCCATTTCCTCTTCAAGAGCATTTTTTTCCTCCGCAAACTCTTTTTGCAGTTGTTCCGCTACGAGCTGGATTTCTTCGGAAGGAACTCGATCAGTAAGCTTGCTCAACTTATCCTGATGCATAACATCCTTATCCGCTATTTTAGCTATATACTCCATGCGGATTTCTTTAATTTGATCCTTCTGCTTTTTAGATATCTTTTTTTACTCTTCAACTCTGGAACCAATTTATCAGACCGTTCCAGACTGAGTTCCCATGCGCTTTTAAGACCAGACATATTCTTCACCCTGATTCAAGGTTACCATTACAAAACGATTATAGACCAAGCCAGTAATGGACTCAATTAGAAAGATTTTTGATTTTATGGTGCGTATGGGATTGTATTAGATGCAATTACTATATCAATTTGCTGAATTTATAATATAGTCAACAAGTCGAAACCTGTAAGAAAGAATAAGCTTGTCCTCCTGCTTGACTGTCTGCTTGACTTTGTGAACCAACCAAAACGATATAAATTTTTTATACATGAACTCCGTTTTTTCTGAGTATTTATGTCCACCCATTGTAAAGCTTGACATAGTTTCCACAATGGCCCACTTACCTCCCTTACGAGTGTATTTAAATTTTCCCTCCACCTTTTGAGGTTCGCCCTCTTGCCTTACCTGAATCCCATGAAGTCGCCAGTTATCAGGGTCTACTGTCAATCCATAGCTCTTAACAGCCTCCAAAGGATCGCTCGACTCAAATTGAAGCAGAATTTTTCTCTTTTCAGCAGATATTAATTTTCCACTATAGTTTGAAAGTGTTTCATGAAGCGTTTTTGGTAAAAATGCGTCGACGTAATTATTCAAAATCCTCAGGTATTGTATTTTTTCATCATCAGAAAGAATCACAGTACCTTCATCAATTTCGAATCCTTTATTCGAGAGACCTCTTTTAAACTCGCCATTGAAGCGAAATCCTGGATTTTTTAAATAGGTTTCGCTCGATGAAGACATATCTCTCTGCTCCCATTCCACTCGCGCAGAAATTCTGATCAAACCATTTTCCTGAGGATAGTAGTAATGAGCATCAAGCTTACTTAGCACTTCATCGATTTGCAGTTCAGCAGATGATATGGAGGGAAATATAATAGAACCAAGTATAGCGACACTAACACCTATCATTAGTCGCCACAAGGAATTGAAAGGCATAAAATTTTACGTCAATGAATTAACTTCGAAAATAATTTTTTTGAGGCCACGCTATCCCATTCGCGTGCTCCTGAAATAAATCCTTTTAACTTACCATCGGCGCCAATCAAATAGCTGGTTGGAAGACCCATTATATAATAGCCCTTACGAACTTCCTGACCAGGATCCAGCAAGACGGGGAAAGTCAAATTGTACTCTTTTATATATTCTTTGATTCGCTTCTTTTTGTTTCGATCAATAGAGATGGCAACTACTTCAACACCTTCAGGACGCAAGGCTTCATATAACCTCTGCATTGAGGGCAATTCTGCCTTACAGGGCGCACACCAAGTAGCCCAGAAATTTAACAAGACAACTTTGCCTTTAAAATTATCCAAACCCAGAGTACGGCCATCCGGGGTTTCCAGAGAAAAGTTCGGAGCCAGCTTTTCGGTTCTCGGCGACACCACACCCATTCCCTCAAAAGCTTCCGACTGGTGAGCCCAAGATGGTCCGGCACTCAAAACAACCAACCCAAATAGGAGTAATGATATATTAAAAAATAATGTCTTCCTCATAAAAGCCTCTTATCTTGCATTACGAAACAGATAACTTTCAATCATAGCTTTTTCTTCAGGAGGAAAAGAAACATTCCGTTGCTTCATTATTCCTTCCATCAAACCCAGAAAATGGGTCCATTCCTCAACGTTATGCCTACCAGGAGCTGGCAAACCATGGCAAGTAGTGCACTTTTGCCGGTAAACCTGTGCCTCGGGAGAATCCGGTTCCGGAAGGTTTTGCTTCAACCCAGCACAAGCGGCAACCCCCATCACCATAAGAACAGTTAAAAAATATTTAAACTGCTTCATTGATTAGAATCCCAGTTTTTCGGATGGTTTAAACCCAACATGACG
>FUWD012857247.1_pt1 | contig 21045 bp, 18 predicted proteins | sample 1063281 | NCBI WGS metagenome assembly FUWD01 (sample SAMEA79048168, study PRJEB19326) | metagenome | biome: marine | reverse complement strand
GTCGGCTCAATAGGGTCTAACCGTCCTTTCGCTTTCTGTTCTTCATCTACTCTGGAATTGTATTCATCAACCGTGATTTCCATTGAAATCTGCTGTCCTCCTCCGTATCCACGATCACCAGGCGGCAGGTCGAGAACACCTACGGGCTCATACTCAAACACCGGCTCGCCTTGTGGATCCGGCCACCTGGCTAAGGTACGATTCAACCAGTTGACATCATCCCTATCTGGATAATCGTCACGAGAGTGTGCTCCCCGTGATTCTTTCCTGTTCAAAGCACCTTGAGCAATTAGCAGTGCCTGCTTAGCCATTCCCTCTATGCGTAAGGCAAAGGAGAGTTCGGGATTCATCCCAGGAGCCTTCGATCTCACTTTTACGTTCTCCACTCTTTTTACCAGATCTTGCAATCCCGTTGTTGCTTTCTCCAGTCCTTCGCCAGTCCTAAAAATATGAACATGTGTTTTCAGAAGATTAGAAATCTCATACCGAAGTTCGTAAACATTTTCTCCATCAGCTGAATTGAGAAGGTGGCCAATTTTCTCCTTCTCCTTTTGAACAAACTGTTCTGCTAAAGAAACATCTGCTACCAAAGCAGTTTTCTTCGCATGCTCTGCAATCTGTTTCCCAACCACCATGCCGGCAACTACAGTCTCAGCAAGCGAATTCCCACCCAGCCGGTTGAAACCATGCATATCCCAACAGGAAACTTCCCCCAAGGCAAAGAGCCCTTCCATGTTGTAAGTGTGTCCATCCTTATTCACACGAATGCCACCCATGGAATAGTGTTGGGTGGGACGCACAGGAACCAAGTCTTTAATGGGATTAACGCCAATGAAATACATGCAAATATCATAAACTTCCCGGAGTTTCGTCTTGAGATGTGTTTCTCCTAGGTGACGTAAATCCAGCCAGAGATGTTCACCATATGGGGATTGCACTCCCTTCCCTTTCAGCATGTGTTCTTTCATTCTGCGAGACACAACATCACGAGAGGCCAGTTCCTGCTTCTCGGGTTCATAGTCCGGCATGAATCTGTATTCATCAACATCAAGAAGTAATCCCCCATCCCCGCGGCACCCCTCTGTCACCAGGATATCAGTAGGTACTATCCCAGTAGGATGGAACTGAACGGCTTCCATGTTTGCTAGAGGAACCACTCCCGTCTGCAATGCTAGCCAGGAACCGGTTCCTTCATTAATAACGGCATTTGTGGATTCGCCGTAAATCCGTCCGTACCCACCGGTGGCAATAACAGTAGTTTTTGACATATAAGCCAATATCTCTCCATCACGCAGTGAGCGGACTACTGCGCCAACACATTTCCTGTCTTTATGAATCAGCCGTAGCGCTTCCATGCGGTCATGGACTGTAATTCCAAGTTGGACTACCATATTATCCATGGTATACAGAACAGTATGTCCAGTACCGTCTGCCGTATAACAGGTCCGCCATTTGGCGGTTCCTCCAAAATCTCGTGCGGCGATCAAGCCTTCTTTATTATAATCTTCCACAATCGTGGTTTTCTTCCCTTTGATGTAAACTTCTCGGGGTCCGCCTTCTACCCGGTTCCACGGCACTCCAAAATGCGCCATCTCTCGCATGGCAATAGGTGCATTATCAGCGAAAATACGGGCAACTTCCTGATCAGCGCCCCAATCGGATCCTTTTACGGTATCCAACCAATGGATCGTGGTGTTATCACCTTTTCCCTTCACGGAATTCCCTAGAGACGCCTGCATTCCGCCCTGAGCGGCGGAAGAGTGGCTCCGTCGGGGAGGGACCAAGGAAAGGATGATCACATCCAACCCTTCGCTGGCAGAAGCTATGGCCGCCCGTTCTCCTGCCAGACCGGCACCAATTACTAGCACATCTGTGGTAATTACTTTACTCATAGGGAATTGTCCCAAACTCCTGCCATTAATGATTCCAGTGGGGGTTCAATCAAGCCCGATAGCACAGCCAGCGTAACAATCCCAACCAGAACAAAAAACATGAGAATAAATTGTTCAACAATATGTGTTTTTCTGCGCGTCACTTTACCAATTAAAGCAAGCTGTTTGCCGAGCCACCATTTCACAGTAAAGCGGTAAAGTCCAATTCCCGCATGGAATTCAACACAGACTAATAAGACAACATACAGCAGCCAAAGACCTGACCCGACCCGGTTGGTACTTTCCAATGCAGTTATGCCAGCCCCACCCAAAGTCCGCTGCAAAATGTCCGTACCAACAATAAACAGATGGATTGAACCTAAAACAAGAATAGTCATACCTGACCGCACCTGCCAGATCCAGAGAGTCGTCTCAGAATGACTACGAAGGCGGATGTCGGATGTTACATCTTGATCCCATCTACTTCGGGATTTTTTAATGCTTCTACCCAGTTCCATCATTCTTTTGCGATCACGTAAGCCTCCGGGAATCTTGCGGCTGGCGGTAACAAAATGGACAAAAAACACGATGGTTATCAGAATGATAGTTATTTGTGCAAGCCATGTATTCTCAAAGAGGTCAGCAACAAAATCAAATGTTTGTTCTCCAGTTAGAATGGAACTGACAAACAGCATATGCCCCCACATGAATAGAGCAAGAAAAACTCCTGTTAGGCCGCTAATCCATTCATCTTTCAACGCCCTTTTTGCACGATCATAGGGATCACTATCCGGTCCGTGTTGTGAGGTACCACTCGAACGTAGACTTAGATTCACATCCACTACTATTAGCCTTTCAGTTTAGGCGGAATATATATGTTGTTAAAATCCAATCCATTTCCTGTATAAATCTTATTAAGTATGATGGTCTGGTATTTTCTGACAATTGAATCACAAAATGGAAAGGTTGATTACCACAATTCCGGTGAGTAGTTTGATTTCTCCTGAGCTCGGGACGAGCTGGCTAGAGGTTCCCAAGGTGGAAACAAGGGTATAATCAGAGCATTTAACTCCTCTCCCCTTTTCGAAACGTGGAGCTATCCTTTCAAACGAAAGTTGACTGGAATTGAAATCCAGACACCAACAGCTCGATCGCGTTGCTTTGCAGGCTTGAACCTTGTCTTCTCGATTGCGGTCATTGCTGCTTCATTCAAGCCAGTATTGGGGATTCCTTTAAGCACCACAGTATCAGTCACCTTCCCTTTTTTATCAACAAAGGCCTGTATTACTACAGTTCCTTCAATCCCTGCCTCCTGTGCAATTTCAGGATAAATAATATTACGCTGAATGGCGGCATATCCCCCTAAAGGAACCGGGGGATCGTCATAAGGAATAAACCGAACTCGGGGGCCTTCGTCGGGTGGTGGTGGTGGTGCATCCCACTCAACAAAATCCTCTAATTCCGTCTCTTCGATGGTGACATCATCAGCCAGATCTTCATTCTCCGATTCTACGGGTATGGATGGTCTTGATGGTGGCGGTGGTAGATCAAACTGCTGTGTCTGCGGAATATCAAACTGTTCAATCTCAATCTGTATCTCTTTCTCCAAGAATTCTTTAGTCTTAAAACGTGGAAAAGCGACCAAAATTGTAATAAGCATTAAAACACCTATTAACATTGACACACGTACAGCTATTGGATAACGTAATTTCAGAGAGACGCTTGGGTTTTTTCTAAGAATCATGACGGTGCTGCCACCTTTGAAGAATAGTTGATTTTCAAAGCATCAGCTTCGCGCAACTCATTATGCATATTACCAATAAGTTCCATGGTTGCGTCCCTGTCTGCCTTCAGTGATACAGTCAGTTGCGGGTCGGCCACACGTTTGTCATACATTACATGCTTCACATTATCCAGAGAGATAATCTTATCATCAATAGAGATCAAACCATCTTTAGATACAAAAATATGAGAAGTATGACGTTTTGACTCCAAGCGCTCAATCTTCCTCGCCTGCGGCAAGAAAACATTCAGCCCTTCATACTCACGAAGAACTGTAGTGACCATAAAGAAGATAAGCAGCATGAATATAATATCAGGCATAGACGCTGTTGGAATTTCACTTGAAACTTTTGTATTGGAAGAAAACTTCATTTCCCGGTTTCCGCAATGGAAATTCTTGTTGCGTTAGCCATTTTTAACTGATCCAGCACGTTAACATATGCTTGATACCTAGCTTTGGGATGCGTTTTTACTGAAAAAATCAGTTTGTCGTTTGCTGCCATTTTTTCCCGAACCACCTGACGAATATCACGCATTTGAATTGGCTCCTTGTCAAGCAAAATATCGCCTCGAGCATTGATCAGAATGTTCGAAATGTTTCTCTTCGGAATCTCTTTTTCTTCTCCCTTGGGGGGCAACACAAGCCCTAGCCCCTTATCCATATCAATGGTCGTGGTAACAAGAAAAAAGATGAGCAATAGAAACGCTATATCCGCCATAGAAGCAGTAGGAATTTCGCCAGCTTTGACCCGTTTTTTCATGGATTCAAATGTTCTTTCTTATTGTTATTCCTGTTTGCTTGCTATCTCCATTTCAACAAGCTCATCTATTAGCATGACGGAATTCTCTTCCATGTCTATGATAAGCTTGTCAACACGGGAGATGAGAAAGTTTTGGAACGTCTGAATGATAATAGCAACCACAAGACCGAATAGTGTTGTCAGTAGTGCAATGGAAATACCGCCAGCCACAACAGCCGGTGAAATATCATTGGCCGCTTTAATGTCATCGAAGGCCTGGATCATACCTGCCACCGTGCCTGTAAATCCAAGCATGGGTGCTAGCGTAACAACGGTACTAAGCCAAACCATGTTCTTTTCCAGAAAGGCCATTTCTATGGTTCCCGCATTTTCGATCCCTTTCTCCACTGCTTCAATGCCGCGATGTGACCGGCTCAGTCCTGCATGGAATATCTCAGCAACAGGACCACGAGTGTTAGAACATACCTCAACGGCCTTATCGCGTCCTTCATCATGAAGGGCTGTGCGTACGTCAGTCATAAACTTTATCGTATTGACTGAGGCGCGAAATAGTGTATAAACCCTCTCAATACCGAAACCGAGACCAAAAATCAATAAGCCGAGAATGGGGTACATAAATGGACCACCATCTAAAAAGTATTGAACCATAACCGTTTTCTCCTTACTAAAGACTTCTTAACGCCCACGAAAATAATGCTCCCATTGAGGAATGTCAAACTTCCTTTCATAATTATACTAAGTATTCTATAACCTTACTAATGGTGAACTAGAAACTTGGCAGCATCATCAAAGTGCGACAAAGCAGCCGTTACCTGCGGGTCTTCGCTTACAAACATTTGATAGTATGCTGATTTTCCCCATATAGCTCCTGCAACCTCGGCCTTTAGAACAGACCTGAGATAGCTAATATCTTTATCAAGCTCTTTTCTGTCAAAGTCTACCTTTTGATTCTTTGCGTAGGTTAGAAAATTTTCTGTCAGTTCTGCGGTGATCTGAAAATCACGATTAAACTCTATGAGATCCTTCCAGTCAGCCTTTCTCCCTTTGGCATAATCTGTCCCCCAATTGAAAGTGGGGCGATTGGGATGCCCAACTAAGCGAGTTGTGGTTGCTGTATACTTGGAGAGTGGTACATACACATCAGGCGAAATACCACCGCCTCCATGAACCTCTCTTCCACGCTTTGTTTGGTATTTAGGCTTATCCATTCTCAGGGAGTCAAGCAGTTCCTCCCTGTCTTCCTTGCCCAAATCTTCATAATAATCCCTTGTCCCGTTGTCATACGCCCGCTGGATCAACCTTCCACTGGGAGTATAATATCTGGCAATTGTAACCCGAAGCGCGGACCCATCTTTAAGAGGCCACTGCCGCTGAACTAATCCTTTTCCAAAGCTGGTCTCTCCCATCACAAGGCCCCGATCCAAATCTTGAACTGCGCCAGCAACAATTTCACTGGCACTGGCAGACCAGCGGTTTATCAACACAATAACAGCAAAATCTCCGTAACCACGCTTCGGGCTTGCAACGTAAACCTCTGACATTTCCGCTTTCCGTCCAGCCGTGTAAACAAGCGTGTCCGGGGATGTAATGAAAAGATCAGCCACATTCACGGCTTGTTCAAGATAGCCTCCGCTGTTTGTGCGAAGGTCAAATATGAGCCGTGTCATCCCTTCTGCTCGCAAAGACTCAACAGCCTCTGAAACTTCTTGTGATGTGGAGGAAGCGAACCGTGTCAATCTCATGTAACCTGTCCGATCGTCAATCATGAAAGAGGAGATTAGGCTATATATGGGAATCTGGTCCCGTATGATCTCCACATCGAATGTTTCTTCCTGACCCGGCCTACGGATTGTAAGCAATACGGCAGTTCCTTTGGGACCTCTCAACGTATTGTAGACTTCTTCCCGCGTGATTTCGTAAGCATCTTCTCCATCTATGGAAACAATTTTATCTCCGGGTTGCAATCCGGCATGATCAGATGGAGAATCCACCACTGGTGCGATAACAGTTATATACCCACCTAGCAGGTCAAATTCTATGCCAATGCCTTCAAACTTCCCGTGAAACTGCTCATTCACTGTTTCAAGTTTATCTCGGGAAATATAAGAAGAGTGCGGGTCCAGTTCATCCAGCAGGCCGAGAAAGGCTCCGTCCAGAGCTTCGTCCCAGTTAACCGGCTCTACATAGTTCTCATTTACTATGGAAATGATTTGATTAAGAACGCGGATTTTTTCATATATGTTAACTGCTTTGCTGTAGGAGGTCGGCCCCACAGAAGCCACTGTAAACAAAAATATGACAGCAATAGCGCAAATAGCCAGATATCGGTTTTGATGATTCATTTTTATCACAACGTTCTTTGTAAAATGTTTCCCGGGCAGATAAGTTTACAGTACAGTCAGCGGCAGGAGCAACTACAAACCAAAGTAAATCATTGCCCGGATAGCCATGGAATTAAGCACGGTCTCTGGAGAGTCCAGGATCGGCTTCCTGTCTTCAGTCCGCCATTCACCTTCATTTATTGTCCCGGCATTAAAGCCAGCAGTCATCCGCAATCCCATACGGTCAAGTAGCTGCAGCTTAACAGCAATGTACGGCTGAACATTAAGGAATGTGCCCGACAGTGATGTCATGGCGCTGTTAATAGTTATGTTTGGAAACTGATTTTTTTGCACATAATCAATATCAGTCGTATCTATAGCACCATCGGCATTGGCGTCATAAACAGGTGTAAAACCATCGGTTCCCACTTGAAAAATGGAAGTGATTTGGTCGTTCCACGAAGGGCTGCCTGCTGATTGAGAAATGTTGAGATTAAGACGACCTACGCCAAAAAGCGATCCTATGGATATTTCAAAACCTCGAAAAAGCGGAAACAGGTATTCAATGGTTGCACCACTAAACCACAAGGAAATCTTAGCTTGGATGTCAGGTGGTTTCTGAAAAATCTCTTTCTCTTCACCGGTATCATACGTGCCATTCCCATCTGAATCAAGAAACAGGATGATATCAGGTTTCTCAGCAATAAAAGAGGAACCAAAACCAGCATATCCGCCGATGCGAATCCGTTCAGTTATATTTGAAAAGCCTTCCCCACCATTAATCATGAACGGGTTGGCAAATTTTGTCAAGTCAAACCCAAAACCAGCTGTATCACCAACAGAACCCAGCATTTCAAAGCCTTCCAATTGACCTAGATTCTGGAACAGAAACATCTGACTGAAGCCGACCCCGCCACCGTAAAACGATTCCGGGGGATAATAATCATCCTGAGCACCCAAAGTAACGGGCACAATTATTACGCAGAATGCAAAGCTTTTTATTATCTGTATTCCCATGTTCAGCTCACCTCGGATCAGTGAGAAGGAAATTTAACTTTCCGATTATCTTAGGAACAAGAAACAAATACCGCTTGACCATTTTTCCTTGGTTTTACAGAGGACGCCCAATATATTCACCGACGGAGAGAGGTCGAATCTTCGCCTGTCTTTGTAAAAGCTAGCCGAGGTAAGGTAGAAATGTTTCATTGGACCCGAACAGTCAGGTACTGTGCGTTGGGGTTGCGTTCTCCGTTGAACGCTATCTCCCTTCTCTGTATTATAACTCTATTCCCGCTCAACCTTAACGCTCAGAAAAATGTCGTCTCTTTGAGTCCAACCTTTGATTTAGACGGTGATGGCCTAAGTGAATTCCTTGCTATCGAAAAAAAGGGTGTGAGTGATGAGGCACCCTCAAGTGCTGTTTATTATGAGATTGATGATTTTGGCGCTCACATGGAAATCTGGCGCCACACGACCGTGGACCATCTTATAACAGCTCAGATCGGTGATATCAATGGAGACGAGTCACCGGAGATTGTTCTTCTCAGCCGGTCATCATCTCTGGGGGCCGGTGCGGATGATCTTCCTTGGCTGAAGGTCTTCCAGTGGACAGGTGTTGATTTTTCACCGTCTCCATCCCTTACAATTGGCGGTGTAAAAAATAACGCACGCATCCGCCCGTCAGGGCTGACGATTCTTGATTTCGATAACAACGAGAGCGATGAAATTGTTTATGCCGAAGGGAGCCCTACACGTCTCGTGTCAGTGAAAGTGCTCAATGAAATAGATGGCGAATTAAACACACTCCAAGAATTGTCATCAGACGTCCTTAACATAGGTTCTGGGCCACTCTTTGTCACACAAGTCGACTATAATGAAGATAATTTCCCTGATTTAATGGCCGTAAGCCCAGAGCAAAATCGTCTGAGAATCCAAGTTTTTATTAGTGACGGTGGCCGTCTCACCAAAGGCCCGTCGGCTGTCTCCATGTACTCCGACAAAGTCCCCATGTCCTTAGGGCTCATACAGAGCGGTATTGCAGAAGTGGATATCGATGAAGATGGGATCAAGGAGGTGGTGCTGCCATTTGAATTAGGAGCAGTTCTAGCAATAAAAAACAGGGTGATGCCTTTCAGATTGTTGTTGTTGATTTATCTCGTGCCTCCCTGTTCCAGTTTAAAAATCCACTTACAGAAACTGACATCAATGAAATACTCCTTAACCGCGCTGAATTGGGCATGGTGGGCTCTGCTTTGCACCAGCTGAGCCTGAGTGCTTCTCCGGTTATAGCCCAAGAAAGTGAAGCAGAAGTAGAGCCAGAACCACAACTTCTTTCACAGGCTCAGCTCAACCCTCAGCCAGTGGCGGATGTTCCGGAGCCGATGCCAGAGGAGGAGCCAGAGCCTGTTTCGCAGAGCCCTCTATCCAGAGTTCAACTGTCAGCAGTTCCCGTTAGACCGTCTGAAACAGTAGCTAACACTGAACCCGCATCAACTCCAGACTGCGCTCAGTGGGCGAATGCAACAGGTTGCTCTTTCATCGGTGAACAGTCGCTCCAACGACATAGCTTCTGCTCCTTCCGCCCCACCGACGGCATCGCCGCCAGCTGGGAAAATGCGGCTGATACAATTGTCTACTCTTGGAAAAGGGGCTGGAGCACCGGTTGGTTCAGGTATTTCTGACACCTTATATGTTGGAGAAAAATTTGTTTATCCCGTTGAACCCTCCAGTGGCACCATAATCTCCTTCCGACCTGTCTCCTTGCCAAGTGGTGCCAGTTTCGACCCTTCATCCAAAGTCATCATCTGGACTCCGGTCCCTTCTCAGGTAGGTGTACATCCAATCGAATTTCAGATGACCGTAGAGGGCAGTGGCGAACGCCCTGTTGTGAATGAGGTTAGAGGTCAAGGTGTTACTATTCGGTCAAGCACCAAAGTAGAGTCGGTCCTTTTTACAGTTCTTGTACAGCCATAAATGAGAAACATTCTAAAAACTTCTGTACCTTTCGCCTTTATGTTTTTGTCTGGCCTCACGGCCCAAAATCTTCAGATCGTCCACATGGATGGTGTGTATGACTTGGATAATGATGATCTCGTAGAGTTCGTTTCTTTCGAGCAGGACCGGGAAACGGGTGGGGTTGTTTCCCGGGTTGCGTACTATGAAATCGATGATCTCGGTTTTCCCCAACTGATCTGGAACCTAGATACACCGCAACAGATTAGCGGAAGCATTGTAGCTGCTCGCATCACAGATCTTGACGGGAGCGGTAACGCCGAACTCTTCATTGCGGCAAACGTGAGAGTTCCAGACAATCCAGACCTTAGCCAAGGGGTAATCTATGTTTACGACTGGATAGATGGTGGCTTCTCTAAAGCACCGGCTCTTTCCACAGCCCTCACGGGTCCTCAAAGCGGTCAAGCTATCAGCAATGTGGATATCGTAGACCTTGAAGGAGACGGCAAAGAAGAGGTTGCCATTGCCTTGACAGGCCCGGAAGCTGTGGTGACTGTTATCGGCCTTTCTCCTGGAGAAGAACGTCTGTTCAATGAAATCCAATCCTTTCTTCTTCAAGATTTCTCAACAAGCGCCGGCGACGTTCATGTGGCTGGCGTTGATTTCGACCGGGACGGTCTTTCTGACCTTTTTGCGTTCAGCCCAGAAAGAAATATTCTGAGGATTCAGTCCTTTTTGAATTCCGGGGGTGTCCTGGGCGCTGGCACGAACCTACTTCATCGTGTTCCCGGAATGTCAAACATTCTGACCCGTTCTCTAGCTACCCTTAATTGGAACAGTGATGAAACCGATGATGTATTAATTCCATTTCAGTCTGGGCACCTTGTATCACTTTCCATGGTTGATCAAAAAGTTGAGGTTACTGAGCTCGGCATAGAGGCTGGGCCCCTGTCTGATTTAAAGCATGCTGATTTTAACCAAGATGGACTTGTAGATCTTTTACTTGTCAGCGGACAACAAGGTATTGTTACCGCTTCTTACGGCACCCGTATGGATGCACCGCGTCTTAACGAATATTTCTCCATTGCTGCTGGGGAAGATGCTGAAGGTCCTCAAATTTTTTCCGTGATTCCCGAGATTGTGGATGGGATATATCTCGGCACGGTCATTGCCGGCGGATGGACGGGACAGCAAAGCGAAATTTTCTACTTTGAATTAGGTTCAATACCAGAATATCCTGAAGAAATTCTGGTTGATACCTACATCCCACAGGTCCGCATGGAAGAAACTATTGAGGAGATGCCTATTGTTCCGCCAGCTGAAGGTCAACCCCTACCTCTCGGGATACTACCAACTTATGTTCTCCCTGTTAATCAGACCTTCGCCTACACTATTCCAGAAGAGGATGACCGGGAATTTTTTAGCTTCCGTTGGGTCAACGCTCCCCCTCGTGGAATGTATTTTCACTACGAGACAAAATCCATTGAATGGGTCCCGGATGATATGCAGCTGGGTGCGTACCAATTGTCCTTCTTGCTGAAAATGAAAGTAGGTGAGACCGTTGATATCATCACCACAGATGAAGAAGGAGTGGTAACATATCAGGTGGTCCCAGAGCTGGCCACTATTGAATCCCGGTTTTGGATCTATGTTAACGATCCGCCCCAAATCGTCTCTTATCCCGAAGAGACTGAATTTGTGGCTGGCGACCCTTTCATCTATCAGGTGGATGTTACAGACAAAAATGAGGATGCCTTCATCAGACACACACTTGAGAAGGCGCCGGAGGGAATGGCAATTGAACAGGATGGATTGCTTAAATGGCAGACAAATGCTTCTCATATTGACATTTACGATGTGAGGGTCATAGCATCAGACGGGTTTGACCGTGACGTACAAAACCTGAAACTTTATTCCCGTGGGCAGGTGGTAATTACCTCGCTACCGGAATTGAGTGGTACCGTAGGAGAAGAGTATCGCTACCAAGTTAACGTGCGAATGCCCGAAGACAAACAGCATGAACTGGTCTACACCCTTGTATATTCGCCTTACGGAATGATGATTGATAACATGGGACAGATCACCTGGACACCCCAAAGCACTCAAATTGATACTCAGCGCTTTGTTCTTGCGGCAAATCACGGAATCGCTGTAGACACTCAAAGTGTTGCCTTGTTTGTCAATCACCCTCCGATTTTGTCTTCCGTTCCTGAACCCATGACAAAAATTGCCCTAAACGATACATTCGATTTTCAAATTGTGGTAGATGACCCCAATGAGTTTGACATTATTAGATATGAACCCATTAAACTGCCTGAGGGAATGCGTGTGGATCCTTCCATAGGACGTATTTTATGGGTTCCGACGGAAGCAAATCTAGATTTTTCTACTGCCGAAATTGAAATATCGGACGGTCACATGTCCCACGTACAGTCATATGACTTCTTTGTAAATGCTCCCATCCAGATTATTTCTGAACCACCCACCCTCGGCTCTGTGGGTGAATCATTAACTTATGAGATAGGAACTAAAGACTTGAATGAAGGGTCTCTTATGCCCTATGCCAAGATTACACCTATTTACTCCGTAAAAGATGGTCAAGTTTTCGCTGTAGAGATAGATGATGATGTTTATCGAGAAAATATCGATCGATATATCGGTGAATTCAAAGCTAAGAAATCAATTCTCATTGACATGGATGAAGAAGAGGTGGGTGGTGAAGAACCGGGAGAAGAGGAAGAAACTGTATCGCGCATCAATCTGAAGCGCTACGTTCAGGATATCTTCTACGAGGATGACCAACTTATCGTTGTTATAAAAAGAGTCGGCGGCAGAACGGTGAAGATCAGGGACGTTCTCTGGCACTTTTTCGAAGGCAACAAAGGCAAGCCGCCTAAGGTTCTGGTAGATCGTGTGCCGTTTGTGAGGTATACATTGCTTGACTTCCCGGATGGCATGTTTGTGGACGAGTACACAGGGACAATCTCCTGGACGCCCTCCCCCAATCAGTACGACAACCACACTATTGCGTATATGGTGTCCGACGGTTATACCAAAGATGAGCAAGGCTTTGAACTGTATATCAATCATCCTCCTACTATCATTTCAACGGCGCCCAAAACCGCTCGTGTTAATGAACTTTACAAGTACAAAGTTGTAGTGGAGGACAAGAATTCTGATCGGGGACTATCCTTCAGCCTTGCCAAGGCTCCAAAGGGGATGCAGATCACTCGGGACGGGCGCATATCGTGGAACCCCACACCGTCACAAATTAACAGCCGCCTTTTTTCAGTAGAGGTAAGTGACAGCTATACTACTGATATACAGGAGACAAGACTTTTTGTTAATATTTCACCCAACGTTCTGACTCAACCAAAACCTGTGGCTCTCACCAATTTTGAATACCGATACAGAATGGTAACAGAAGATCTCAATGGTGATGAGGTTAAGCTCCGGCCTGTGAAAATTCCGAAATATGCCCGTTTTGATCCTGATACTGGTATGCTCAGGTGGAAACCGAGAATGGCTCAGCGGGGCGTTAACGACATTGTCATTGCAGCGGTGGACGAACGGGGCTCAGCCACCTCGCATGAATTTCAGGTTCACGTATTCGAAGACCCATCTTCCCAACAGTTTATCTCCACAAGTTGGCCTCTCCTGCTCGCTTTTGTCGGAACAATGTTTACTGTTGGTGTGGCCGCCTTGAACTAGGCCATTAAAAGAGCCCTTTTAGCTCTTTCTCAAGCGTCGCCTCCCCATTGTTCAGAAAAACTGCTTCAACAGGGACATAGCGAATATATCCATCTTGTCTTTCAATTTCTGGAAGCTTCACCCAGTCTTTCTCTGTTGTAACAAGGTGAGTTGCACCCAAGCTCATGGCTTTTGTTTTTAGCTGTGCTATTTCTGATTCGCTGTAAACGTGGTGATCGGGAAATGGCTGTAACTCAATCACTTCCATGTTAAGCTGATTCAAAAGAAAGAGAAATGATTCAGGATCCCCAATCCCGCAAAAAGAGAATACCTTCACCCCTTTCAAACATTCAGTACCCGTCATAGAAAGGCCGCTTTTCAAACTTTTTAGTGAACGTTGATGCACCCATTTTCTGACGGTCGCTGCTGGCCGTGATTGATCAGCTCTGCTCCAGATTACCAAGTCCGCCCGTTTTAGTGACCAGACTGGCTCACGCAAACGGCCATAGGGCATCATCTTGTAATGTTCCTGTGGCTCTCGGCTGTTTATCAGCACGATATCTAAGTCCCTCTCAACGGCGCGGTGCTGGAAGGCATCATCAAGAATAATCACCTCACATTTAAAACGTTCCATCGCCAAAATAGCGCCTCGGTACTTCACTTCATCCACGATCACTGGCACAGTTGGAAGTCTCTGCGCCATAAGAAAGGCTTCATCGCCGGCTTCATTCCAAGGCACGAGAACATTTTCTCCATCTGATACTACCACAGTTCCCGTGGTTTCTCTCATGTAACCCCTACTAATAACGCAAGGCCGTTTTCCAAGCTTATGCAATATGTGAGCAATGGCCACAACTGTGGGCGTTTTGCCTGTTCCCCCTAACGTAATGTTCCCGACGCTTACCACAGGAACTGGCAATCGGTGGCTTACGAAGAATCCTATTGCATAGAACAAATTGCGCCAGACGGTTAACCCCCAGTAAAAAAGAGCTACGGGGAAAAATATATATTTGAACCTATCCGCTAATCCACGCATCTGCTTCTTCCTGCGCTTTAATCATTCCAGCTGTTATAGCATCTCTAACGCTGTCTCCCTCTGCAAGGTCCCGTACGTCCACAGGGTCACCCACAACGTGCACTATCCGTCCAAATGGTTTTGGAATCACAAAAGTATCCCAATTCCTTATTTCCCACCCTCTCGATGCCTGACCAGACACCGGCACCATAATGGCTTCTGTACGCAAAGCACTTTTTATAGCGCCTTCCTTAACTTCATATTCGGGCCCTTGTGATCCGTCTGGGGTAATGAACAGTTTGCCTCCGTCGTTTAGAACCCTTATCATTTCCATATAGGCCTTGGAGCCACCCCGACTACCAGACCCACGTAACATTTTCCACCCTAGCTTTGTGGCAATTTTGGATATGATTTCAGCATCATTGTTTAACCCAGCAAGGGCATAATAGTTGTATTTATTCCACTGAAATACAGGAAAAAGAAGTCGTCCATGCCAACAGCATATTAAAACTGGTCTGCCGGATGACACCGCTTCATTTAACCGCTCGCCATTCAATACCGTCCGCCTGTTGACCCAAAAGAAACATCTTAACAGCCAGTATCCAAAGAATGCGGAAATTACAATTCTGAAACCCAAAACAATTCTAAGCTGTTTCCAGGCGTTCCAGTATGAGTCGGGCAACTTTTTGGGAGGCGCCCGGGCCACCTAGCTGTCGTTTGACCTCACTTAACTGATTCACTGTCTGTTCCCTCAAATCCTCCGACCGGAGCCATTTTTTCAAGCAATCTGCTATTTTCTCAGGTCTAGCACGGTTCTGTAATAACTCTGGAAGTACTTGCTCCTTTGCAATGAGGTTTGTCATTGATGCATAAGAGACTTGAGTCACTTTATTGGCGATGATCCAAGTCAATGGATTCATCTTATATATGACAACGCTTGGAACACCGTATATGGCCGATTGCAGAGAGACGGTCCCCGAGCTGACAATACCAATTGACGCATATTTCAATACCATCTCTGGTGTATCAGTCTCTATGTGGATCTTATCTCCAATTTCTTGAGGAAGCTCTACTGCTGGAGCTTTACCAACTATAGCTGATATCTCAATGTCTCTTTTTACTAATTCTACCGTTTTGATCATTGTTTTCAGATGGCGATTTACCTCTTGCTGGCGGCTCCCAGGCATGAGAGCAAGAACAATAGTGTTAGTAGAAAGGCTATGTTTATCAAGAAAATATTCTCTCTCCATAAAATTGGGTTCTCCATCCAAAAAAGGGTGACCCACATATGTAGCCTCTACTCCTCGTTGGTGATACCATTGTTCTTCAAAAGGAAAAATACATAGCATTTGATCCACACATTCACGAATTATCTCAATGCGTTTTTCCTTCCATGCCCAAAGTTGGGGGCTGATGTAGTATGTAACGGGTATTTGTCTTTTTTTTAGCTCTTTGGCTAACCTGAGATTAAAGCCTGGATAGTCAATGAGGATTGCCCGGGCAGGATTTCTCTTTTCACATTCTGATACCACCTTATTATAAACGGTCCTCAGAAACCAATAATGTTTCGCCACTTCCACAAATCCCATAAAGGCCATATTCTCCGCATGCTCCACAAGTTGAACGCCTTCCCACTTGAGGTTGTCACCGCCGATACCAAAGAAGGTCACGTCCTTTGAAGCTGCTTTAAGTTGGCTTACAAGGGCGGCGCCGTGCTGGTCTGCCGATGTTTCCCCCGCAACAATGAGAATTTCTTTGGTCACTATAATTTCACCGTAAAATTGTTGCTTTGGCAACAATAAAAAGGAAAAAAATGGCTATCATCTGAAAGGTTCGGCGCTCGGTGCGGAATGTTTTTTCCCATGTTAAGGGTGATGTCTTGTTGTGCCCCGACCATGATGTCGTGCGGGGGATGAAACGGGGAACAGTAGTTAAATATAATCTGTACTCATCTCTAAACTTGCCCGCAAGTATCTCCTCTTCAAGAGATATAATTAAACCATATTGCAGAAAAAAGAAAGCAACAGTAATCCCCAACAGTTGCCACATAAAGGGCCCACCAGCCATCAATACAACTCCAGCATAGATAATAATGTTACCCAAGTAAAGAGGGTTTCTCACATGACCAAAAGGGCCAGATGTACAGAGGGCGGGAGCGCCCACTTTTCTCGTCCTTGTTGCGCCACCTGCATGATGAACACCATTTAATCTTATGATTTCTCCAACGAGAACCAGGAGAAATCCAACTATTGTGCCGGAACCACTGGGATCTGCAAAGAATATTATGGCAAAAGCCAGCGGAATAGGTGTATAGCTTCGATTCTTAAAGAAAAATTGGCGGACATCCATATCACAAATTCAACCCAACCCGCAAATCATTAGAGATCTTTCTCGATTTTCTCCTGTATGAGCAGGGCAAGGCGTAGTGCTTCTCGGCCGTCTTCTCCTGATACGATAGGTTCTGACTTGCCTTCAATAGCCTCTACAAAGTTTGTCAATTCCATTTGAAGGGCGTTTACCTTCTCCTGTTTTGGTTTCTCGTACACAATCTGCCTGTTGTTGCCGTTTCGCTCCAAAGGTGCAGAAAGCAATGCTTCAGGGTCTTCTATGTCTGCATCCAACACCTTATACACTTCAGTAAGGCCTAGCAAAAAGTCAATAGTTATATATATGTCTCTCTCAAACAGGCGTAGCTTCCGGACATAATCTTTAGCCACCCTGCTTGATGTAATGTTGGCAACACAACCGTTTTTAAACCGGATGCGAGCATTTGCAATGTCTACGGAACTTGTCATAATAGAAACACCAGTAGCAGCTACGCTTTTAACAGGTGAATTAACTAGAGAGAGAATTACGTCAAGATCGTGGATCATAAGATCTAACACAACTGGGACTTCCGTCCCACGGACACGGTACGGCGCAAGCCGATGTGTTTCAATATAATCGGGCTCCAAGGGAATTTTTTCCCTTCTTAGAGTCAAAACTGCCGGATTCAGCCGCTCTACATGGCCCACTTGAAGTATCACGTTTTGCCTCTTTGCCTGCTTAACCAGCTCGTCAGCCTCTTCCAACGTCAGACATAATGGTTTTTCTATAAAAATATCCTTTCCCGCTTCAAGACACGCTTTCCCAACTGAAAAGTGCTCTGACGTAGGCACGGCGATGATAAGTGCGTCGCTCTTTTCAATAATTTCTTCAAGAGATTGGGTTGCATATACTCCTGTATCCTTGGCCACTTTTTTCGAAGTTGAGCTGTCAATGTCAAAAAGTCCAGCACAAGTAGCTGTTGGGTGATTCAGCACATTGACCAGATGTTTCTTGCCAAGGTGCCCAACACCAATAATTCCAATAACTTTTGAAGATATAGGATTACTCATGAGATCGACTCTCTCTGGCGAATATAGAGAGGATTGGACGAATTGCCGAAAGGGAAAGTCCTCCTGCCAAATATGCAGATTCATCTTGCCTATTTTGGTACTTATGATCAATTTCACCTTTGGTAGCTACTTCCGAGGTAGAGAAAACCAAAATCGAGGAACATTAATGTGAACTCATTTATCAGTGCCATCGTTGTGCTTTTAGCCCTGGCTGGATTTGCGGCTGCTGTTGTCTTAGGCGAGTTCCGTCTTGCTCTGATGTCTGTGGTGGGTGGACTTCTTGTTTGGTTCGCCTGTCTGAGTTTTATGAAAATCAAAGTTGATTCCCTTCCAATTGTGGTCACACTTTTTGGATTCCTCGCTGGGACAGTTGTCTTTCTGGATCAGGCAATTGAACAGGATATGTGGGGAGGTTATCACGTTTTACCTGAGCCTGCACTTTTTTCTTTTGTTATCTGGTTCCTTGCCATGACGCCTGGCGCCTTTCTTTTCTACTGGAAAAGTGCGCTGGCTCAAGTGGTCTTTTCTCCTTCTGTTGTGCCACCAGAAGTACCGCCCGCTCCTCAGCCTGTTGAACCGGTAGAGGTGGGTGTTGAGCATGATAATATGAATATGTGGATGCCAGAGGAATACGAGGTTGAATATGATCCTGAAATGATCGAAGCTTATCTTGAAGCATATGAAGATGGGGGCGAGGAGTACGAAGGGGAATAATTTTTTGTCTTAAAATAGTTGTTTTGAAATCCTTAAAGGGCGGCAAACCAGTCGCCCTTTCTTATTTCGGGCGATCTAAAGGTGCGATGGCACTTCTCTTTTTTCTGGTTCCAGTTAGGTGAATATTCCCGTTTACAAATGCTGGGAAACAAAGAATAGGAAACCCGCATCTACCTGTGATTAAATTGCTGTTTTCTGATCTTGACTCAAAACAGCAATGAATAAAGACACCATAATGTCTGATTTTGTCCCAGGGATTATTGCCGGCACTATTAATGCCATTGTGTGCATTGTTTCGGCCATGGCGCTGGCTGCCCTCCTGTTTACTGGTCCATTGGCGAGTTTTCTATCCCAAGGCATTGGAATCCTTTTACTTGGAACTATCATTTTTGCTGTTTTTTCCGCCCTTACTGCTACCTATCCCCTAACCCTCATCGCTCCACAGGACATTCCTATTGCCATTCTTGCTCTCATGGCGGCAACCGTGGCCGCGGGTGTAGGAAGTGAATTAGATGCTGAACATGCGTACCAGTTCGTTTTTGTTGCTATCGGCCTTAGTTCCATCCTTGTGGGACTGTTTTTTTATTTTTTAGGTCGTTTTAAGCTCGGAAAACTGGTGCGCTATATTCCCTTTCCCGTTGTTGGAGGATTCTTGGCTGGAACCGGTTGGCTAATTGTAAAATTTTCTTTCATGATGATGACTGATCTGAACCCTGGCTTGGCAGATGTGGGAATACTTTTTGAAAGCACCTTCATTTTCGAGTGGTTCCCTGGGCTTATTTTTGCTGTAACCCTGTTAGTAGTGACCCGCTATTTCAGTCATTACCTGTTGACGCCGGGAATCCTCTTCGGCAGCATCCTGCTGTTCTACATCATTATGTTTGGCTTAGGATTTTCCTTTACTGACATGGAACAAAACGGATATCTATTAGGTCCATTCCCTGGGGGTGGTTTTTTCCCCGGTTTGCCATTTAAGTATGTCCCCCTTTTTCGCTGGGATCTTTTTTTTATACATCTGCCAGCTATTGCAACGATGATGGTTTTGAACGCTGTTTCGGTCTTATTTAATTATAGTGGACTGGAATTAATTGTTAAGCGGGATTTTGACCTGGATAAGGAACTTCGCCTAACTGGCTACAGCAACATTCTAGCTGGGATGGTTGGCACTCCTGCAGGTTACATGACCCTCAGCGAAACATCCATGTCTTATAATCTCGGAGCCCGCAGCCGGTTGCCAAGTATCGTTGTGGCCGTAATTAGTATGGTTACACTGGTATTCGGGGCCGACGTGTTGTCCATTTTTCCCAAAGTAATTCTTGGTGGACTGTTATTGAATCTAGGGCTTGAATTTATGGTGGAATGGCTCTTTGACACTTGGAAAAGGCTGCACAAAACCGACTATGCGGTGATTGTGTTAATTCTAATCGTTATAGGATCTGTTGGATTTCTAGAAGGAATTGTTCTTGGCCTTTTGATGTCTATAATCCTTTTTGTTATTAATTACTCCAAGGTTGAGGTAATTAAGTACGAATTATCGGGGAAAACCTTCAGCAGCAACGTTGAACGGTCCAGTCACTTAAAAGAGATCCTTCATGACCACGGTGATGAAATTTATATCCTGCCTTTACAAGGTTTTATTTTTTTTGGTACTGCCAACCGATTGCTAATGCAAGTACAATCAAGACAGGAAGATCAAAACCTCGGTGAGCTGAAATATCTGGTTTTTGATTTTCGTAATGTAACAGGTCTTGACTCTTCAGCAATAAATAGCTTTAACAAACTCAAAATCTTGGCTGAGAATTGCAGATTTCACATTCTTTTTTGTGGTCTGAATGACGAAATGGAGGCTCAATTATATGTTGAAGGTATTGTTGCTGAAAAAAGCCTCATTGTCCGGATTTTCCAGGACTTGGATCACGGTCTGGAGTGGTGTGAGCAACACATTCTACATCGGGTTTTGCCTAAGGATGACGGGTTGGAGAGAAAGAATAAGAAAGGATCCTTCCAGCATCGATTCTCCCAGATTGCAGATTTTTTTGAAATCAAAAACTGTCCTTCTGGAACAATAATGATTAAACAAGGTGAAGACCCTGGTGGAATTACATTTATAGAATCAGGAAAAATTACCGTAGAGCTGGAAACAGATACAGGTAAAAAGATTCGTCTAAAAACTCTGGGGCCAGGAACGGTGGTTGGGGAAGTGAGTCTATATTTAGGATCTTCTGCGTCTGCTTCCGTTATCACTGACACAGACTGCCAGGTGTTCTTTCTGTCCAAAGAAAGTTTTAAGAAAATGAATCTTGAAGCACCTGATAAAACTGTAGAACTTCACACTTTTATTGTGGAACTGTTAAGTGAGCGCCTGTCAGGATCAAATGCTACGATCCAGGCTCTAATGCGCTAGGTGTTAACAAATCTTTGCCTTTCATTACAACAACGTTCTCATTCATAAGGCGCTTGGTTTGCTGAAACCTGTTTCGGTGATCTCTGCTGTCCGTAATTGACCGGTTTTAAGCACACTTTACTCCATCTCCCATTTTAGTCCGACAGTCATATATAACT
>FUWD013186348.1_pt1 | contig 21048 bp, 26 predicted proteins | sample 1063281 | NCBI WGS metagenome assembly FUWD01 (sample SAMEA79048168, study PRJEB19326) | metagenome | biome: marine | reverse complement strand
AAAAATTGAGAAGACACCTATTCATATAGAAGCAGAAAAAAATAATCTAAATATTCATCATCCAAGTTCATTAAAAAATGAGCAAGAATTAAACTTTTTTAGAAAAATTAATCCCGATTTGGTCATTGTTGTTGCGTATGGTCAAATTATTCCAGAAAATTTTTTAAGTTTATCTAAAAAAGGTTTTATTAATATTCATGCCTCTCTATTACCTTATTGGCGGGGTGCTGCGCCGATTCAAAGATCAATTATGAATGGCGATCAATTCACTGGAGTTTCAATTATGAAAATCGAAAAAGGTTTAGATACAGGGCCGGTGCTATTATCTGAAAAAATAGAGATTAATCATAAATCTAATTATGGCTTATTAAGTGAACAATTGTCTGTTTTAGGATCAAAATTAATTATTAAAGCAATTAATTTAATAAATGAAGATAAAGCTAAATTTGTAGAACAAGACCATACAAAGGCTACCCATGCTAAAAAAATTACACACGAAGATGAAGAGATTAATTGGAATAATGATGCAAAAAAAATTGTGCAACAGATCAATGCACTAAATCCAATTCCAGGAGCTTTTTTTAAATTTAAAAATGAAAAGATTAAAATTTGGAGTGCAGTAGTTACAGATCAAAAAGGAAAAGTTGGCACAACTCTTAATGAAAATCTTTTAATTGCTTGTAAAGATTATGCAATTCAAGTTTTAGAAATACAAAGACCTGGAAAAAAAATTCAAAAGGTAAAAGAATTTTTATTAGGATTTAAAATTCCAAAAGCATCGCAATTACTGTAAATGCCAAGATTAAAATGTATCGTAGAATATGATGGGACCCAATTTGTAGGTTGGCAAAGACAATTAAATGGTCGGTCAATTCAAGAAGCAATTGAGGCGGCAATTGAGAAAGTAGCTGAAAAAAAAATAACAATTTTTGGATCAGGAAGAACAGATGCAGGAGTCCATGCAGTGCATCAAGTTTTTCATTTTGATTTTAATAAAGATATTGATGCTAAAAAAATTACTGATGCCTTAAATTTTCATTTAAAAAATGACTCTATTAGCATTTTAAAAACTGAATTAACGCAGGATGATTTTGATGCAAGACGAGATGCAAAATTGCGAATTTATAAATACGTTATTATTAATCGAGACTCACCGCTGTCCATAGAAAAGGATCGAGCTTGGCAGTTAAAAATAAAACTTAATGAAGAAAATATGAATGATGCTGCACAAATTTTAGTAGGCACTCATGATTTTACTACGTTTAGGTCAGCATCCTGTGGAGCAAAATCTCCAATAAAGACTATGAAGAAAATAAATATTTTTAGAAAAGACGACTATATTTATAGCTATTTTGAGTCAGAGTCTTTTTTACAACATCAAGTTCGTTCGATGATGGGATGTATAAAGCTTGTAGGAGAAAATAAATGGGAAAAAAAAGATCTACTAGATGCATTAAATTCTAAGGATCGATCTCAATGCGCTAGTCCAGCACCTGCAGCTGGATTATATTTAGAAAATATTATTTATTAATTCAAACCTCTAATAAAGCCTCGACGTGATATTTGGCACTCTCCTGAATAGCTGAAAGATTATAGCCACCTTCAAGTATTGAAACTATTTTATTACCACAAATTTTTTTTGCAATTTTCATAATTTCTTTTGTTAGGATGTAATAGTCTTTAGACTCTAAATTTACATTAGCTAATGGATCATTTTTGTGAGCATCAAAACCAGCTGATAATAATATAAATTGTGGCCTAAACTCATTCAGTTTGTCATAAACTTTCTTATAACTATTAAAAAATTCATCAGAAACAGTTCCTGCCTTTAGAGGAATATTTAAAATATTATTAAATTTACCTATTTCATCTTTAGAACCTGTACCTGGATAGAATGGAAATTGGTGGGATGAAATATATAAAACTTTTTTTTCATTATAAAAAATATCTTGTGTTCCATTTCCATGATGAACATCAAAATCAATGATTGCTACTTTATCTAGTTTATATTTTTCTAATAAATAAGTGGCACCCACTGCTACATTATTAAATATACAAAATCCCATGGCTTGCTCTTTTTCAGCATGATGGCCAGGAGGTCTGACAACACAAAAGGCATTATCAAATTCTTGATTCATTACGGCATCGATTGCGTTTATGATTGCTCCAACAGCATCGTAAGCTGCTTTTTTACTGCCCTTAGAGACAATTGTGTCTCCATCAAGAAAAACTAAATCTTCTTTTGGAAATGATTGATTAATTTTTTCTAAATATTTTTGCGAATGAGTTAGCTCAATATATTTTTCATCAAAAGACCCAATTTCTTTCCAGATTAATTTTTGCGATTGTATTTTTTTTAAACCATTTAAGATTGCTGGGATTCTTTCAGGACATTCTGGATGACCAGGGCCTGTGTCATGCCTAATAGAGTAATTCGATGTAAATATACAAGTTGTCACTTAAAATAATTAAAAAGAATGTCTCGATATATATTTTTTAATTTTTTTAAATCAGCAACTCTGGCCATTTCATCAACTTGGTGAATTGTCTTTGCAATTAAACCAAATTCAACACATGGAGATATTTTTTTTATAAAACGAGCATCGGAGGTTCCTCCAGTTGTAGATAGTACAGGGTTTATTCTAGTGCTTTTTTTTATAACATTTTTAATCATGTAAACTGTTTTATTAGGCTTTGTTAAAAATGACTCTCCAGAAACATGGTATCTAATTTTATAATTAGCTTTGAATTTTTTAGATGTAGACGAAAAAATTTTATTAAGTTTTTTCTTAATAGAAATAGATGTATGCAAGTTATTAAATCTTACATTAAAAGAAGCTTTTGCTTCTGCTGGAATGACATTATCTGCAGTATTATCAATATTAATTTTTGTAATTTCAAGATTTGATGGTTCGAAGTCTTTGTTACCTTTATCTAGTTTTAATTTCTTAATTTTATTTAAAACTTCAACGATGATTGTAGATGGGTTATTTGAACTATGAGGATAAGCAACATGTCCCTGTATTCCAATAATTGTTAAATGACCGGTTATACTTCCCCTTCTTCCAATTTTGATCATTTCTCCTAATTTATTTTCATTAGTAGGCTCTCCAACTATACAAAAATTAATTTTTTCTTTTTTTTGAATTAATTTCTCAATTACTTTTTTTGTGCCATTAACAGCTACAGTTTCTTCATCACCCGTTATAAGTAAACTTATTGATCCATTCAGTTTTTATTTTTTTTAAAAATTCACTAACGGCTGCTATAAAACAAGCAATAGAGCCTTTCATGTCGCTAACTCCGCGACCAATTAATTTTTGATTTTTAATTACCCCTCCAAAAGGATTAACAGTCCATGATTTTAGATCTCCAACTGGAACAACGTCAGTGTGTCCTGCAAAACAAAAATTTGGAGAATTTTTTCCAATTTTTGCATATAAATTTTTAATTTGCGGAGTTCCTTTTTCCTTAAACTCCATAATTTCACACTTAAAACCTAATTTTTTAAGATTTTTTGCAACAACATTAATTGCACCATCATCTTTTGGTGTTACGCTTTGGCATCTGACAAGATCTCTTGCTAAAAAAACTTCATTAATAGTCTTTAGCATGTTAATCTCTTAGTAAGTCGTTTATTGAAGTCTTGCTTCTAGTTTTTTCATCAACCGTTTTTACAATAACAGCACAATACAAACTTGGTTTATTTTTATCTTCATTTGCAAGTGTTCCTGAAACAACCACGGAATAAGGAGGAACTTTTCCATAAATAATTTTATTTGTTTTTCTATCTATAATTTTAGTAGAAGCGCCAAGATAAACTCCCATAGAAATTACAGAGCCTTCGCCAACAATAATACCCTCGGCTACTTCTGATCTTGCTCCAATAAAACAATTATCTTCAATAATAACTGGATTTGCTTGAAGAGGTTCTAATACACCTCCAATGCCAACGCCTCCAGAGATATGACAATTTTTTCCAATTTGTGCACACGAACCAACTGTTGACCAAGTATCAATCATTGTTCCATCATCAACATAAGCTCCCACATTTATAAAAGACGGCATTAGTACAACATTTTTTCCAATGTATGCTGATTTTCTTATAACTCCATTTGGTACTGCCCGAAATCCAGCCTTAAGAAGTTTTTTTCATCCCAAAGTGCGGTTTTACTATCAACTTTATCAAACCATTTAGCGTAAGGACCTGACAATATTTTGTTATCTTGAGTTTTAAAACTTAAAAGAATTGCTTTTTTTATCCATTGATGAGTATGCCATTCATTATTTTTTTTTCACAAACTCTAATACTGCCTGAGTCTAAATTTTCTAAAGTTTCATTAATTGCTAAAATAATTTTTTGATCAGAATTTTTATTTATTGAATTTCTGTCTTCCCAAGCTTGTAAAATAATATTTTCTACACTCATGCTTATTTAATTAACAAATTACATTGCTCAAGAAAATGATCTAATTGATTTATTTTAAAATGAACGTGGTCTTCATCATGACCTTCTTTTGCCCAATTATCGTCATTTATTACCCAGCCTGTTTTCATTCCAAGATCATGTGCTGGCTTAAGGTTTCTTGCTATATCCTCAAAAAAAATACTTTCTTCAGGTATGATATCATATTTTTTAATAAGTCTCTCATAGGGAAGCTTTTCTGGTTTTGGAATAAAATCGCAGTCGACAATATCAAATATTGAAAAAAGATTTTCATCAAGTTGTAAATTACTCACTACATTTTTTGCATGTTTCTTTGAACCATTGGTAAATATAATTTTTTTCCCAGGTAAATTTTTTATTTCTTTGTTAAGTTTTTCATTCTTTTTTAAAAAACTGTAATCAATATTATGCACAAATTCTAAAAATTGATGAGGATCAATATTATGATTTTTCATTAGACCATTTAAAGTTGTTCCATGTTTTTTAAAATAATCATTTTTTATTTCAATAGCCTCTTCATTACTTACATTTAAATTTTTAGTTATATAACTTGCCATCAGTTTATCAATTTTTGAAAATAAATTTGTAGATGAAGGATAAAGCGTATTATCTAAATCAAAGATCCAAAATTTTATATTTTTTATTTCGTTCATCATTTTACTATAAGTGTTCCAGCTCCAAGATTGGAGAATAATTCAAAAAGAACTGCATGAGATTTTCTTCCATCAATAATAACAACACCATTTACGCCGGATTCAATAGCACTAATACATGTTTTTATTTTTGGGATCATTCCCCCAGTAATTGTTCCATCATTAATTAAATCTAGTGCTTGTTGAGTTGATAGTTGTGGTATCAAATTTCCTTGCTTATCATTGACTCCTGGTACATCAGTCATTAGCAAAAGTCGTTCTGCTTTAATTTGATTAGCAATCGTTCCAGCAGCTGTATCTGCATTAATATTATAAACCTGTCCATTTGCATCCATACCCATAGGAGCGATTACAGGAATAATTTTTTCCTTAAATAACTTATTTAAAATTTTAATATCAATTTTTTTAGGCTCTCCAACAAATCCTAATTGTTCATCGATAGATTTATCAATATGAATTACATTATTTTTTCTAACAGTTACAGATTCTGCTTTCCCACCATAATGAATTATAGCATCTCTAAGATCAGGATTTATTTCATTTAACAATACATCCTCAACAACTTTGATAACATTTTTATCAGTGACCCTAAGTCCTGAAATAAATTTGCTTTCTAGATTTTGAGCATCTAACTTAGTTTTGATTTGAGGACCTCCGCCATGAATAACTGCTACATCAATATCTAATTTTCTTAAAATAGCCGCATCTTGAGCAAATGCTTTTGATAAACTTTGATCAGACATGACCTGACCTCCATACTTTAAAATTATTTTTTATTTTTATATTTATTTAGATAAACCGAAGCTTCTTCAAGTGATGGACCAAGTTCTGGCCAAAAAGACTTTATGTCCATCAAACAGTCTTCACAGTGGTTTTTCTCATTATGTAATATTGTTGAGCCATTGTTAAGATATTGCTAGCGGTCCAGTAAATAACAAGTCCAGATGGAAAACTTGCTAGCATAATTGTGATAATGAAAGGAAACCAGGCAAATATCTTAGCTTGAATTGGATCTGGCGGTGTTGGATTTAATTTTTGCTGAAAGTACATAGTGACGCCCATTAAGATCGGCCAAATCCCAATCATTAAAAATGTAGGTGGCTCCCAAGGAATTAGACCAAATAAATTAAAAATGGTTGTTGGATCGGCAGCTGATAAATCTTTGATCCAGCCAAAAAAAGGTGCATGGCGCATCTCAAGAGTTATAAAAAGCATTTTATATACAGCAAAAAATATTGGAATTTGTACTAAGATTGGCAAACATCCAGATAACGGATTAACTTTTTCTCTTTTATAAAGAGCCATCATCTCTTGCTGAGTTCTTTTTACATCATCTTTATAAAGTTCCTTTATTCTAAGCATTTCAGGCTGAAGAACTTTCATTTTGGCCATGGACTTAAATGAGTAGTTTGAAAGTGGAAAGAAAACGATTCTTACGAGTGTTGTTAGTATAATAATAGCTACTCCAAAGTTTCCAACAATTTTAAAAATATAGTCTATTACAAAAAATAAGGGTTTAGTAATAAAGTAAAACCAACCCCAGTCTATTGCTAGATCAAATCGATCAATTTTTTCTTTTTCAGAGTAATTATCGATGGGATAAACTTCTTTTGCGCCAATAAATATTTTAATATTACTCGTAGTGCTTTTTTGCGGACCAATTGTATTAGGCTCTGATATTATAAAATTTGCTTTATAATTGTTAGTAAAGGAATACTCACCTTTAAACGATTTTCCGCTTTCAGGAATAATAGCAGACATCCAGTATTTATCAGTAATACCAAACCAACCGCTTTTACCATTATAAGTTTTTTTTCCATCTTCTATCGCAGAATAGGTTTCTTCTTTAAGATTTTTATCTACAACGCCAATTAGCCCCTCATGAAGAATATAAAAATTTTCCGTTGTAGGCTTTGTATTTTTAGTTATCTGTCCATAATGGAACAAATCAACAGCTTTATTTTTATCATTTCTTACTATCTCGGTAATTTTAAATAAGTATTTATCATCAATTTCAATTTTTTTTAGAAAAACTAATCCCTCTCTATTATTCCACTCTAAAGTAACAGGAGAATTTGTTGTTAATTTCTTACCCTCCTTAATTTGCCAAAGACTATTATTATCTGGAACTTTGACATCAGATTTTGTGGTTGCCCAACCTGATTCTACAAAATAACCTTGCTCATATTTTTTTGGACTAAGTAAAACAATAGATTTGCTATTAGCATCTAATGTTTCTCGGTAATTTTTTAGTATAATGTCATCAATTAAAGCTCCTCTTAAGGATATAGAACCAGATAAATTTTTATTTTCGATTAATACTCTATCGCTTTCCTTTAAAGCTTCATTTCTAGAAATAGATTTAGCCGGATTTATTTTTGAAGACTGTGGTGCTTCTGGTTTTTGAGCACTTGTTTGAGTTTCTGTTTTTCCTTGAATTTCAGCTCTTTTTCTCTGAGCTTCCTCAGGATTTTCAAAATAAAATGACCAACCAATTAAGATTGCAGTAGATAATATTACAGCTAGAAGAACGTTTTTATTTTCCATTTTTAATTTTTTTATTTATTACTGGATCATAACCAAATCCACCGCCTAAAAATTTAATAGGATGACATCTTAAAATTCTAAGTATTCCTTTAAAACTTCCTTTAATAAAACCAAATTCTTTTAAACATTGTATAAAATGCTCCGAACACGTTGGATCGTAATGACATGCATTATGAAAAAAGGGTGATATTAAAAATTTATAAAATTTTATAATGCCTGTAAGAATTAAAGAAAAAAGATTATCAATTTTTTTTATCATTATTTTAACGAGCTAAATTTATATCCGAGTTCTTGAACAATTTTATTAAAATCAACATCATATATTTTTGATTTTGCAAAAACAGCATACTTATATTTATTGTTAAATGAATCAATCTCAGTAATCGCTTTGCGTGCAGCCATTTTTAATCTTCTTCTTATTTTATTTCTTTTTACTGCATTTCCTAGCTTTTTAGCCGAGACAAAACTCATATGAATTTTATTTATTTCAGGAGCAGTTTCTTTATCAGAATAATAAATAGTAAATAAATCGGAACTTACCTTTTTTGCTGATAAAATTTTTTTAAATTCAGAATTACCTTTAAGACTTTCAAATTTTAGAGTCTTGGGCATGACTTAAGCAGATACAGATTTTCTTCCCTTAAGTCTTCTTCGCGCAATAACTTTTCGACCACCTTTGGTTGCCATACGCGATCTAAAACCGTGTCTTCGCTTTCTTACTAATTTGCTTGGCTGATAGGTTCTTTTCATTGTGATAATTAGAATTTGGCTATTTATAAGTAAATTGTTAAATCATGTACAGTAAAAGTTTTTATTTAATAAGTTTTAAAAATGACGCAATTATCAAAGCTTAAAATTATTTTAGGATTAATTTATCTTTTAATTGTAGCGTTGGTCACATATTTATTTTTTTATTATGAAATTTACAATTATGTAAGTTCTGATTTTATAAAAAATGATCGTAAAGTAATTATTACTTTTATCGAAAAAAATATTTTTATTTACTCTTTTTTGTTTTTTTTATTTTCTGCCATTTGGTTTTTTTTACTTGGTTTTGGCACTCCACTCGTGATCGCAGCAGGTTTTATTTTTGGTTCTTTTTTAGGATCAGTCTTATTACTCATGGGCTTTGCTATCGGATCAACAGCTCTATATGTTTTTGCAAATCATTATTTTAAAGATTTAGTTTTTAAATATTTTTCAAGTAAATATAAAAGTTTAGATAGTCATTTTAAAAATAATGATTTTGCATATTTATTATTTTTAAGACTAGTTCCTGGTATCCCATCACAAGCAGGGACATTGATACCAATATTATTTAATATGAAACTTAAAAAAATATTTCTTTCAAATATTTTTGGTGTAGCTCCTAGTATATTTATTTCAGTGAGTTTAGTTTCTGGAATTAGTTCTAAAATTGCAGAAGGGGCCCAGTTTAATTTAGATTTACTCTCAGATCCAAAAGTCTCTGTTCCTTTAACAGCTCTCGGTATAATGGTTTTAGTAGTTAATTTTATAAAACAGAAGTTTTTTAAGAGTAAAATTTGAATACATTTTTTAAAAATAGTTTTTTAGATATTAAAGACATTTGTTTACCTTTATATAAAATATTAATTCCCTTTATTTTCATCATCAAAATTTTAGAAGAGATTGGAATTGTAAAAGTTATTTCAAATTTTTTTGAACCTATTGTTCAATTAATGGGTCTGCCTGCTGAGTTTGGTATTATTTGGGTGACAGCTATTATTGTAAATGTTTACGCTGCCATTATTTTATTTATCAATATTGTACCCACTTTAGATTTAACAGTGGCGCAAGTTACGGTTTTAACTTTGATTATTCTAATTGCTCACAACATTTTAATTGAAAGTGCAATTTCTAGAGCTGCTGGTATATCTTTTCTTTATGCGTCTTTTTTGCGAATTGGAATTGCTTTTTTAGCAGGATTTATTCTTAATAAAATTTATTTCCATATAGGATATTTACAGGAAAAGTTTAGTTTAGTTTTGGAGCAGAGAATAGTTGCAACAGATTATTATTCTTGGTTTTTAGGGCAAATTGAAAATCTTATTTATATATTTTTTATAATTTGTATTTTAGTTTTCTCATTAAATATTTTAAAAAAAATTGGAGTTGAGCAATTTATAAAAAAACTCCTTGAAGGCCCATTAAAGCTTATGGGGATAGGATCTAGTGCTGTTAATATAATTATTGTCGGCTTGACCATTGGTCTCCAATTTGGAGGGGGACTATTAATTAAGGAGGCAAAATCGGGCACTGTTGATAAACAGAGTATTTTACTTTCCTTGTCTTTATTAAATTTAATTCATGCAATTATCGAAGATACAATTTTAATGATGATTATTGGCGGGCATATTTCTGGAGTTTTATTTTTTAGAATTGTATTTTGTTTAATAATCGTTTTTCTAATTCTTTATTTGTATAAAAAATTCAGCGGATTATTTAAATTTGTCTTTGTTAAGATTTAAATTTTTAAGAACCAAAAACTATAATTAATCCTGCCATCCCCATGACAAATGAGATTTGAATTAAACCAGTTTTTACTGGGGATAATTGTTAGAGATTAATAAGTTCATTAAATTAACGCATGTATACAAAGAAAGTTATGGTTTAGGGTTCTCTGTTAACGGCAATAAATTTAAACCAGTTTCAGTTAGTTATTTGCATGATAAAACTTAATTACTATTTAATAAAAAAATAAAATAAGATATTAAATTTATCTTAAATTAATAAGCGCCCGTAGTTCAATTGGATAGAATGCCAGACTACGAATCTGGAGGTTGGAAGTTCGACTCTTTCCGGGCGCACCAATTAATAGTTTATTTAACTTTGATAAAAACTTGTTAATTTGATACAAATTACCAACTATGAGAGTAAGTAGAAATTCAAAATATGTTATTCCTTATTTAGAAAAATTTTATGAAGTGACTTCATATTATTCTTATTCACTCATTCGATTTGTCGCAGGCGCTATGATGGTGCCACACGGATATAGCAAATTATTTGTAAATTTAAATGGTACAGCTGATTTTTTCAAAAGTGTTCAATTAGAGCCTGCTTACCCATTAGCAATCTATGTTGGTATTTTAGAATTTTTTGGCGGAATATTTTTAGCATTAGGTTTTTTAACTCGATTTGTTGCAATTCAACTTATTGGCCTTTTAGCAATTGCAACTTTTTATATTCATTTAAAAAATGGCTTTCTTTGGATTAAAGGTGGATATGAGTACCCATTATTTTGGTTAGTGATTATGATTGCAATATTTTTTAAAGGCGGCGATAGAGTTTCAATAGATAATTCTCTACCAAAAGAATTTTAATTTGTGTTTAGATATTTAAATAATCTCCCCTTAGATAAAGCAGTCATTGTATTTTTAATTTTTATTGCTGCGGTAATATTATTGATTAGTTTTTTTATCTAATTGTATTTTTGCAAGAAAATAATTATTTTAATCGTAGAGAAATGGTGAGTGCTTAGATACTTGATTGAAAAATCTAGTATTTTTCTTCACTAGACTAAATTAACTTAACAAGGGCACGAAGCATATAAGCACTCAGTTAATTTTATTAACCTATGGATATTACAAATTAATTAAGAAATTATGAATTTTTAAATCTTAAATTAGAGTTTTAAGTATTTAAGCGTCTCCTATAAAAAGTAGGTTAGCCAAAACTTAAACCTTGCGTGTGATAGAAATAATTTCCAAGACCAGAGGAAAAAACTATATTTCCATAAAGTCCATGCTCTACAGAAACTTTAAATAATGATTGATGTTGTGAATATGAAATTGCCATCAATAAACCTCCAATGAAAGTAAAGATAATAACAATAGGGTTAAGATAAATAATATGCGCAAAACTAAATAATAACGCGTTTGTAATTATTAATATTTTTTTATTTTTAAATAATTTGTCATATCGTTGGAAAAAAAATTTTCTATATATAATTTCTTGGGGGAATGCAGAAAAAATTGGATAAAGAATCAGTATTAAAAGCCACAAGAAAAAATGTGATGTTGGAAGATTTAAAAATTTTTCCTTATCAAAAATGTAGGAAAATAGTAGGATTAAAATGGCAATAACAAAAGCTTTATAAAAAATTTTCTTAAGAGGTTGATCAAACTTAAATTCATTTTTATCAAATAAGGTAATTTTTTTTTAAATCTCAAATAAATAAAGCAAAAAAATGCAACAAGTGAAAGTGTTGCAAACATAATAATATTTGAATTAATCGGTATAAGAATGGCTGGAATTATTATAAAGAAAATTATTATTTCAACTATTTTCGTTATCTTAGTCATATTAAATTCTTTATCAGAATTTAGATTTTAATTACCATCAATTTACTTAATTTAATTTATTTTTTAATAAATTTGTAACATTAAAATGCTTATCTATGGTTGTATTGATTCGAAAATTAAATGCTAAAAAAAGTTAATCAAAATAAATTCGATAAAATTTTTAATTACAGAAGTATCTGGATATCTGATTTTCATTTAGGAACAAGAGGTTGCCAATCAGAATTACTATTAGAATTTATAAAGCATACCCAATCAGAAAAATTGTATTTAGTTGGAGATATTATTGATGGGTGGGCCTTAAAAATACTTGGTATTGGCCACAATCACACAATGACGTTGTTCAAAAAATTTTACGTAAGGCAAGACATGGTACCGAGGTATTCTATATATCCGGTAATCATGACGAAGTAATGAGAGGATTTGCACCAGTAAACTTTGGTGGCGTTAGTATTTTAAATCAAGTAATTCATGAGACGGTTGATAAAAAAAAGTATTTAGTCGTTCATGGAGATCAGTTTGATGGAATAATTCAGTGCGCAAAATGGTTGGCTATGCTTGGCTCAATCACTTATGATTTTTTAATATATTTTAATAGGTATATAAATTTTTTTAGAAAAAATTAGGCTATGAATATTGGTCCTTGTCAAATTATTTAAAATTTACAGTAAAAAATGCAGTAAAATTTGTAAGTGAATATGAAAAATTAGTTTGTAATTATGCGAAACAATTTAAAGTTGAAGGGATAATTTGCGGTCATATTCATCATGCTAATATGCAGTACATGAATGAGATTCATTATATAAATGATGGGGACTGGGTTGAAAGCTGCACTGCTTTAGTTGAGTATTTTGACGGCAAATTAGAATTAATTAATTGGACTGAAAAAAGAAAAGAATTATTCAACGAAACGATAGATCAAAATTTAGAAAATTTTAAAATAGCATCATAGTTAAATGAAAAGTTACAAAATTTTAATTGTAACTGATGCTTGGCATCCCCAAGTTAATGGCGTTGTAAGAACTCTAAGTTATTTAGTTAAAGAATTAAAAAAACAGAAGCACGAAGTTTATTTAATAACACCACAAGAATTTATAACATTACCTTGTCCTACATATCCTGAGATTCGGTTATCTATAAACGCTTATCCAAAAATATATAATAGAATAAAAGAAATAAACGCTCATATTGTTCATATTGCAACTGAGGGACCATTAGGTTTCTTTGCAAGAAGGTATTGTATTAAAAATAACATTAGATTTACAACGTCCCTTCATACAAAATTTGCAGAGTATATTAATGAAAGAATTCATATTCCTGTAAGTATTGGATATTCTTTTTTGAGATATTTTCACAAGCCCTCTAATAAAGTTTTAGTAACCACTAAAAACATGGAAAAAGAATTAATAAATAGAAATTTTAAAAACTTAGTCGTTTGGACCAGAGGTGCAAATACTGATATTTTCGGAAAAATTAAAAAAATAGAAATCTCAAAACCAGCGCCTATATTTATTTATGTTGGAAGAGTTGCAATTGAAAAAAATATAAAAGCTTTCTTAGATATAGATATTCAGGGTTCCAAGGTTGTGGTGGGCGCGGGACCACAATTAGACGTGTTAAAAAAAAATATAAAGATGTGTTATTTACCGGCATGTTAGATGAAAAAGATGTCGCTGCTTATCTTGCGGCGAGTGATGTTTTTGTATTTCCAAGCAAAACAGATACTTTTGGCATCGTCATTATAGAAGCATTAGCTGCAGGAATACCAGTTGCAGCTTATCCAGTTACTGGACCATTAGATATTTTGCAAAATACAAAAGTAGATTGTTTAGATTTAGATTTAAAAACATCTATGTTGAAAGCTTTAAAAATTAAAAAAGAGGACTGTAAAGAGGTTGCAAAACAGTACACTTGGGAAAATTGTGCAAAAATATTTATGCAAACTGCTAGTGTAAATTTGCAATTTTAAGAGTTTCGGATCTTAAAAGTTTAGCAATTTTTTCGTTTTCTAAATTCTTAAAAGTTTCACTGTCTAATAAATTTCCGCATTCAGCAATAAATTTTTTATTAGATTTGTTTATCAACTCTCTTGCAAATAATATTCGTCTGAATTTATAATTTATTATACCTGTAAGTTGAAATAAAAAACTATTTTGCCCAAAACAATAAATTGGTAAAATTTTACATTTTGTTTTTCTTAGTATTGATCCGATCATTGGCTTCCAATCTTTTTCTACAGCAGTTTTAAGAAAGATTTCAGAGGTCGCAACTTCTCCAGAGGGAAAAATAATAACTAAACCCCCTTTATTTATAAAGTCTATTGCCTCATTTTTCGATTTAATATTAATACGCGCTGCATCTTTACTTACGTCCAGTCTCAAAGGAAGAAGATAACTTTTTATATGATCAATTATTGTAAGTTCTTCATTAATTAATATACGGTAATCTTTTCTTAGTTTTGCAACCTCAGAACATATAATTAATCCATCCAGTATTCCAAAGGGGTGATTTGAAACAATTACACAAGACCCTTCCTTTGGAATATGATTATAATTTCTTAAAAAGTATTGAATATTTAAAATTTCTAAGGTTCTTTTCCAAAAATTATTATTTAACTCTGGATCAAGGTAATTTTTTTATAGAGAGATTTTAAAAATGAAAAACCAAATATTATTTCAACTATTTTTGTTACTAATCTTTTGATCATTGCTAATCAAAAAATTATAAACTAAATTTTTTTAAATATTCAGGTTTAATTGAATTAAAGGGAAGATATATAAAAACATCAGTTGTTTTAAATAGTTTATCAACTACTGCTCCATCACCAATTTTTGCTCCTAATCTCAAATAAGCTTTGATTAACGGCGGTAGTCTTTTAATAATAGAAATTTCAGACATACCTTCAGTTGAAATTAAGTTCATTTCAGTTTTTTTTGAAAAAATCGCATCAACTCTAATGTTCACTGGCATTAGAAATTTTTGGTAAAGATAGGATAACTCCTCTTTAATTAAATTAGGATTTTCCTCTAAAAAACTTGCCATTCCAAAAAGTACATCATTTTTATTATTTTGAACGTACTCGTTAATTTTAGACCACATTAAATGAAGCACATTTTTTTTCTAAATTTTAAAGACACACAAGATCTGCTTAATTCTAATGCGTTAAGAGGCTTGTCGGCAGATTTATATAAAGTATTTAAATTAAATTCCTCTGAGGAATAAAAACCATTTTGTTGTAAAGCTACTTTTTGCTGAAGCAGCCTGTAAGTTCCTACAATTTTAGTTTTGCTAAATTTTGAAGACTTAAATGTAACAATGATATGATCACTATATTTATCAAATTTATCAGCATCTCTTTTAAATGAACTTAAATTAAAAATTTTTTGTCCATTTCTTTCATTAAAAAAAATTTTATACCGAAGTCTTTGTGCTTTTTTAATTTCACTTTTACTATTTGCTAAATAACAATCAAATTTTGGTTGGAAGAAACTAGCAGTTGAAATAAAGAAATTATTACTGAAATTTTTAAGTTTTAAATTATCTATAATTGCCATGTATTCACCAATTAGGTGATTTGTATTAAAATAAAATGAAATATATGTGTCTTTTTTATTACAAAGTTTTATTAAATAACTTTGATATTATTAGATTATACTTCGATATATGCTTTATTTCATATGTGCAATCGCGATTGCAATTAATATAGTCTTTTTTAATATTTTAAAATTCAATTCAACAATATTAATCTTAAATGTTTTATTTTTTTTAATAATTGTAACTTTCTTTAATAAAAAAGAAAAAAGAATTTTTCGAAAAAAAATTTAGATATTAATTACAGCACAGAATTAGAAAAGAAGAATTTAGAGGAATTATTTTTAGATAAAATAGAGGATATAATTATCGTTTTAAGTAAATTTAATATTATCATTTACGCTAACAAAGCGGCTATTAACAATTTTGGTTCAAATTTAGAGGGCAAACATATAACTGTTGGAATTAGAATTTCAGAACTATTAGATCAAATAGATCAACATAGATTAGATAATAAAATAAAAATATTTAATGTGGAGATAAAAACTCCAATTTTTAAATTTTATAAAATTAACATTAGTTCTATTCAATCAGAGCAAATATTATTAGTTTTTAAAGATTTTACTGAAATACAAAAATCACAAGTAATTCGTTCTGACTTTATAGCTAATGCAAGTCATAATTTAAAAACACCATTAGTTTCTATTAAAGGTTTTTTAGATACCATAGGAGATTCTGCAAAAGATGATCCACGCTCTCAAAAAAAATTTATTGAAATTATGAAAACTGAGGCAAATAAAATGGAGATTTTAATAGAAGATTTAATGACTTTAAGTCGAATTGAGCAACAAGAGCATATCTTCATTGATAATAAAGTTAATGTAAACAAAGTAATCGACGATGTAATTGTTTTAATTTCTAATAGAATAAAAGAAAAAAAAATTTTATTAAAATTAAATTTAGATGATAATAAAAAATATGTGAAAGGCGATTCTGAAAAATTATCAACTCTTTTTTTAAATTTAATTGATAATGCAATAAAATTTAGTCATCCAGAAAAGACTATTGAAATTAAAAATTCAAATCCTGATGAATTGTTTGAGGAATATATTTCAATTTCAATAATTGATCAGGGAATAGGAATTAATGAGGAAGATATTCACAGGGTCACAGAAAGATTTTTTAGAGCTGAAAATACAAGAAAACTAAAAATTGAAGGAACAGGATTAGGTCTATCCATTGTAAAGCATATTTTAAACCAACACCGGGGTGAATTAAAAATTTCAAGTAAATCTGAATTAGGAAGCGAATTTATTGTTAGATTGCCCAAAGCATAGTTTTAAAATTTAATAATGATTAAATTATAAAAAAATTTCAACTAAAAGGTTAATTTTGTAACAAAATTGTCATTAATTTGTAATAATTTTATCACCTTACGAAAATATAGTCAAAAATAATTAAATAACTAAGGATAATTATGATTAAATTAAAGACAATATTTATCACTGCTGTTGCTGTTATGATTTCATCTCAAGCAATAGCACGTGATCAAATAAAAATAGTTGGATCTTCAACTGTATATCCGTACACGACAGTGGTTGCAGAAAGATTTGGAAAACAGGGAAAATTTAAAGCACCAGTAGTTGAAAGTACAGGTACAGGTGGTGGTTTTAAATCTTTTTGTGGTGGTGTAGGCGTTGAACATCCAGATATGACTGGAGCATCTAGAGCAATTAAAAAAGAGGAAGTTGAATTATGTGCTAAAAATGGCGTGACTGAAATTATTGAATTACCTATCGGAAATGATGGTATAACATTTGCTCATTCAGTCAAAGCTAAAGACGCTAATTTTACAAAAGCACAATTATGGAAAGCAATTGCCCATGACGTTGTGATTGATGGAAAATTAGTAAAAACCCATATAAAAATTGGAAAGAAATCGACAAGTCTCTTCCAGATTTAAAAATTGAAGTTTTAGTTCCGCCTCCAACATCTGGAACGCGTGATGCCTGGGATAGTCTAATAATGGGCAAGGGTTGTGATCCTGAGGTTTTGAAGCTTGTAGATAATAAAAAAAATGTAAAAAATATAGAGAAGATGCTGCTGTAATCGAGGCTGGGGAAAATGATACTTTAATTGTTCAAAAATTAGGTTCTACTCCAAATGCATTTGGTTATTTTGGATACAGTTATTTACTTGCAAACAAAGATAAAATTAAGGCTGCAAAAATTGAGGGTAAGGCTCCATCAATTGACGGGATACAAAAGTATACATATCCTGTTGCAAGACCATTATTTTTATACGCTAAAAAAGCTCATGCTAACGTTATTCCAGGATTTAAAGAATTCTTAACTGAATACACTGGAAAAACAGCAGTTGGTTCAACTGGCTATTTATTTAAAGTTGGTTTAGTTCCTAATGCTAAAGAAACAGAAGATAAAGTTAGAGGCGTTGCTACTAAATTAATAGCGATGAAAAACTAAATTGAAATTTAGTTAAGTTAATTGAATTTAGAGCCGAAATTATTCTCGGCTCTAAATTAAATAGTAAGATAATATCTTATCAAGAATTCGAATGAATTTTATCATTTTATCGCTGATTGCTGCTTTTAGTTTATCTTGTTATTTTTTTGGAAAATCAAAAGTTTTAAAACAAACAAAAATCAGTGGAAAAAGATTTCACTCACTACCCGAATATTATGGTTACTACTTAGCAGCTTGGTGTGGTTTACCAGCCTTAATAATATTATTTTTTGGTCTTTTTCTGAATTATATGTTGTCAAAATTTTTATTTTATCTGATTTTAGATCAGACCCATCAATTGATGATAATAAATTAAATTTAATATTTTCTGAAATTAAATCTTTAGCTGAGAAAAAATTTTCAGGGACTATTCCTCAAAACTTAGTTCCCTATGCTGAAAAATTTTTAAGCCTTAACAAGATTTTAGAATTATCAAAATTTGCAGTTATTTTTAGTGTAATCATATGTTCGTTATCTTTCGCATATTCTCAAATCTTAAAAAATATAAGAGCTAGAGAAAGCGTAGAAAAAGTAATTAGAGTTGTGATGTTTTTATGTGCAGCAATTGCAGTATTTACAACTATTGGAATTGTACTTTCTTTACTTTTTGAAAGCATTAAATTTTTCACAGCAGTCTCTATTTTTGACTTTATAACAGGTACTAATTGGGCGCCCGGCCGAGCTTTTGTCAGAGATGCTTCAGTTCAAGCCGCTGATGTTGAGAATGTATTTGGTGCAGTTCCTTTATTTTGGGGAACTTTTTTTATAGCAATGATTGCTATGTGCGTTGCAGTTCCTATTGGACTTTTTTCTGGAATATATATGGCTGAGTATGCCTCTAGTAAAATTAGAAGGATCGCAAAGCCGTTAATTGAAGTTTTAGCTGGAGTTCCCACAGTAGTTTATGGTTTTTTTGCAGCATTAACCGTTGGCCCTTTTTTTAGAATTATTGGTGAAGGGATTGGATTAAATGTATCCTCAGAGAGTGCCTTAGCAGCTGGAATGGTCATGGGGGTTATGATTATTCCTTATGTTTCTTCACTTACGGATGATGTAATTAATGCTGTACCAGTCTCTTTAAGAGAAGGCTCTTATGCAATGGGAGCGACCAAATCTGAAACTATAAAAAAAGTTGTCTTACCAGCCGCTCTTCCAGGAGTTGTTGGGTCAATTCTTCTTGCAATATCAAGAGCTGTTGGGGAGACCATGATTGTTGTTATGGCTGCTGGACTTGGGGCAAATTTAACAATCAATCCATTAGAAGCTTCCACTACAATTACAACTCAAATCGTAACAATTTTGATAGGAGATCAGTCATTTGATAATCCAAAAACTCAAGCAGCTTTTGCCTTAGGAATCACACTTTTTTTTTCACATTAGTGATAAATATTATTGCTTTAAGCATCGTTAAAAAATTTAGGGAAAAATATGAATAGCAAAGAAAAAGAAATTTTACTTAAAAAGCGTTATAGCGCTGAAAAAAGATTTAGATTTTTCGGTATCTCATCAATAATTTTAGCATTGTCATTTTTATGTATTTTGCTCGTAAATATCTTTACTAATGGTTTAAGCGCTTTTTCAAGGACAGAGATACTTTTAAAAGTAAATTTTAATGAAAAAAAATAGGCATTAACTCAAGTTCTACTGACAAAGAAATTAAGCAAGCTAATTTCGATGAAATTTTACAAGAGGCCTTATTGAGTTTAGCTCCTGATGCCCCAGAGCTAAAACAAGCAGAACTGATAGATTTAGTAAGCATAGACGCAAGTTCTGAACTTAAGAAGTTCTATTTAAAAAATAAAGGTATTTTAAATAAAACCGCGGAAGTGGTACTAACGCTTTCAGATGATCTTGATCAGGTGCATAAAGATAATTTTCCAAGAGATATACCTGAGGATCGAAGAAAATTTTCAGATTTTCAGTTAAAAATTTATGATGAACAAAATGCAAAAAATAAAATTATTAGCGAATTCAATTGGCCATTTGTTTTAAATGCCGACTCTAGAGAGCCAGAAATCGCAGGTGTAGGCGCATCATTATCAGGATCATTTTTTACTTTGATTGTTTGTTTAATTTTATCTTTTCCTCTTGGAATCTTGGCTGCAATTTATTTAGAGGAATTCGCGCCAAAAAATAAAATTACTGAAATTATTGAGGTAAATGTTAATAATTTGGCCGCAGTACCATCCATAGTATTTGGATTATTAGGTCTTGGTATTTTTTTAAATTATTTTATTTACCAAGATCAACTCCATTGGTAGGAGGTTTAGTTCTTGCTTTGATGACATTGCCTAGAATTATTATACCATGCAGGGCAGCCTTAAAAGCTGTTCCTCCATCGATAAGGGAGGGGGCTTTAGCTTTAGGAGCATCAAAAGTCCAAACAGTGTTTCATAATGTTGTACCATTAGCTATGCCTGGAACTTTATCAGGAACTATCATAGGACTTAGCCAAGCTTTAGGAGAAACAGCCCCACTTTTATTAATTGGAATGGTAGCCTTTATTAATGTTGTGCCATCCACTCCATTTGATCCATCTGCAGTTTTGCCTGTACAGGTTTATTTATGGTCAGAGTCGGCTGAAAGAGGATTTGTTGAAAAAACTTCTGCTACTATAATAATTTTAATTTTTTTCTTAGCATTTATGAATTCGTTTGCAATTTATTTAAGAAACAAATTTGAAAAAAATGGAGCTAATATGAAAAATGAAAAAATAAAAATATCTACAAAAAATCTAAATGTTTTTTATGGAGCGAAACAAGCATTGTTTGATATTAATTTAGAATTACAAGAAAAAAAGTTACAGCATTAATAGGACCTTCTGGATGTGGAAAGTCTACTTATATAAGATGTCTTAATAGAATGAATGATGTAATTGATATTTGTAAAGTTGAAGGTTCCATAAAAATAGATGGACAAGAAATAAATAGCAAGAACGTGGATGTAAATTTATTAAGGGAAAAGTAAGGAATGGTTTTCTAAAACCAAATACGTTTCCTAAAGTATTATGATAACATTGCATATGGGCC
>FUWD013181585.1_pt1 | contig 21083 bp, 22 predicted proteins | sample 1063281 | NCBI WGS metagenome assembly FUWD01 (sample SAMEA79048168, study PRJEB19326) | metagenome | biome: marine | reverse complement strand
AGTGCATTACTTGATATTTGCTCAACCTGAACATAGTAGCTACCAACTGTTGCCACTATTCCTAAAAAATATAAATACAACTACCTCACCAAAGCCTAAATATCCGTATGGTTTTTACCACCCGTATAACCCCATGCGGCCAAAATTAGAAATTAAACCGACGGCTATTAACCAGATAGATGTGTTAAATGCCAAAAGTGTTCCAGCAATTATGGCAACAAAAAATGAAATAAAGGAAGCATTTTTAACTGAACTAGCAGTTGCCAAATTAGATGCAACTAAGCGGGTTGGGCCTATTCGATTGGTATCAGTACCACGCACACCATCTGAAAAATCATTTGCGTAATTGACTGCAATTTGAAGTGATAGTGAAACTATTAGTGCAAGTAATGCATTAATTACCTTGATTTGATCTGCAAGTGATGTTCCAACTATTACCGGTGCGATGGCTGCCGGTAAAGTTTTAATTCGTGCACCCAAAATCCACTTATTCATTTGGCACCAATATTTTTCTTGCTAGATCTGCAGCTGCCCTTCGATCTGGCTTACCAATTGAAGTAGTAGGAATTTGATCAAATAAAATACTAACTTCGGAGTCATTATTGAACCCAGTTTCTCTTTTAGACTCATTAAATCAATTTTACTATTACTGCCAAGGCATAGTTTTTCACCCCACATATCATCTGGAAGAGAAAAAGCAATTATTTCTTGATTGGGAAGTAGTTCTCTAACTTTTTGTTCAACTAGTAGAAGTGAAATGTTTTCGCCCCCAGAAATGATTACCTCATCTGACCTACCATTGACTTTTAGCATTCCTGAAGTGAAACTACCTAAGTCAGTGCTTTCAAACCAACCATCATTGCTAAATGCTTTGATCACTCCTTCATCTGATAAGTATCCACTAGCAATCATTGGGCCAGTTAATTTAATTTGACCAGCATCATTTACCTTTATTTCAACCCCATCTAAAGGCTTCTGATTGTAGACACAGCCACCACTCATTTCAGTCATTCCATATGTTGCAACTACTTTTATATGTTTAGCAGCAGCCTCTTTTTTTAATTTATCGCTAATTGATCCTCCACCAACTAATACAGCTTCCGCAGCTGTTAAATGTTCTAATAGTTTTAGGTCACTAGTTAATGCTTTATGTAATTGGGTTGGAACGATTGAAATAAAATCAGCGTCAATATAGTTAGAGGTATTACGATTATCAATAACTCTACTTCCTAATGCAGTTGCTCTTATCAAAACATTTAATCCCGCAATGTGTGAAGTTGGAAGTAGTAGTGACCAACTATCACCCGGCGTTGCCCCTAAATACTTATGGCTTGCATTAGTTGATGCAATTAGTGCTGAGCTAGATAGTGCAACAGATTTTTCTGAAGAAGTTGAGCCAGAGGTATTTACAACTAGTGCTATTGCATTATCTATTTTTGTTATTGAAAGTGACCCAGTTGAAAGTGCTGGTCCTGATCCTTCAAGGGCTGCAGCCAAGTTTTCTTGAAGTTGTGGGATTGACCACTCAGCCTGAATAGGCATTAATGCGCGCAGTTCTTTTTCTTCCATAATCACCGTAGGCTATCTCTTATCTAAATCCTAGTTAAACCTTTGGAGATATCTTGAGTAAGCCAATTAAACGTGAACCAGGTGAGCGCACGATTCCTAACTGGCAAACGGCTGCTGGCGGTGAAAAATTTACTGATATTTCATACCAATTAGCTGAAGGTATGGCAAAGATAACTATCAATCGACCGGAAGTTCGAAACGCTTTTAGACCACAAACACTTTTTGAATTATCAGAGGCATTTAATTTGGCTCGAGATAATGATCAAGTCGGAGTAATTATATTTACTGGTTCAGGCACTGAGGCTTTCTGTTCAGGTGGCGATATTAATGTGCGAGGAGACGACGGGTACCTTGGCGATGATGCACTTAGTAAAAAAGGTATTGGTCGCTTAAATGTTTTAGATTTGCAAGTTCAAATAAGAAGAACTCCTAAACCAGTAGTTGCAATGGTTGCTGGTTGGGCAATTGGCGGAGGCCATGTATTACATGTTGTTTGTGATTTAACAATTGCAGCAGAGAATGCAAAGTTTGGCCAAACCGGACCAATGGTTGGATCCTTTGATGGTGGTTACGGCGCTGGATTACTTGCCGCTCATGTTGGTCAAAAAAAGGCTAGAGAGATTTGGTTTTTATGCAGACAATATGATGCGAAAGAAGCACTTGAAATGGGACTAGTTAACGCAGTTGTACCAGTAAAAGAGTTAGAAGCAGAGACTGTCTCTTGGGCCAGGGAAATGTTGAGGCATTCACCAATGGCACTTAGGTTATTAAAGGCAAGTTTGAACGCTGCAGATGATGGCCTTGCTGGTATTCAGCAATTAGCCGGTGATGCAACTATGTTGTTTTATTTAACAGATGAAGGCCAAGAAGGACGTAATGCTTATCAAGAAAAGCGGGAACCAAACTTTAACAAGTTTCCTAAACGCCCATAAGTAATGTTTCCGTTTGAGTTACAAGTTGTTTCAATACCTGTCAAGAATAATTTCCGAGGAATTAAATCCCGCGAGATAGCTTTATTTGAAGGACCTGCTGGCTGGAGTGAATTCTCACCATTTACTGAGTATGACAACAAGCAATCAGCAACCTGGATGAAAGCTTCTTTAGAAGCAGCGACAAAACCAGCTCCAAATCCACTTAGGAATGAAGTTATGGTCAATGCAACTTTACCAAATATAAAACCTGCTGAAGTTGAGAAAGTACTTTCAAATTTTGATGGTTGTACAACAATTTAAGATTAAAATTAATAATTTTACCCTCGATAGAGAGCTATTAATTGAATGCTTAAAACATGTTCCAAACGCAAAATTTAGACTTGATATAAATGGAGGCTGGACATTAGAAGAAGCCGTAGTAAACCTTAAAAACTATGAGAGTGAGTTTGCAGACTTAATTGATTATGTTGAACAACCATGTCTAGATATTGCAGATCTTAAAGCACTAAAAAATGAAACTGGAATAAAAGTTGCCGTAGATGAATCGATACGTAAATTTCTAAGTAGTGATTTAACAAAGCTAAAAGATGTTGCAGATATTGCAGTTATTAAATGGGCGCCATCAGGAGGCATAAATGCAGCTATCAACTTGATTAAGCAAATTTCATTACCAGTTGTTATATCAAGTGCTTTGGATTCAAGTGTTGGTATATCTCATGGGCTAGCACTTGCCTGTGCTATTCCTAATCTTTATGGAGCATGTGGGCTAGCTACAGTAGCTTTACTTGAAGGTGATGTAACAAGTAATTCTCTACTCGCATCAGATGGTGTGATCGTTAATCGCAGAGTTACACCTGATCGAATAAGTGAATTTAAAGTAGATAACCAACGCCAAAAATGGTGGCAAGATAGGGCTGATGTAATTTATGAAGGGAGCCTAATTTGAGCAATTCAACAAAATTAGCGCATTCACTTCTAAGGCAACTTATTCAATTGGGTGTAAGTAACTTTGTAATTTCTCCCGGTTCACGAAATGCTCCTTTAACAATTGCTTTAAGTGAAGCCGCAAGTAAACAAATAATTGATTTGCATGTAAAAATTGATGAGCGAGGCGCTGCATTTTTTGCTTTAGGAATTGCAAAAGCTAGTAATAATTACGTAGCAGTTATTTGCACTAGTGGAACAGCAGCCGCAAACTTTTATCCAGCAGCCCTTGAAGCCTTTCATAGCAATGTTAAGTTATTAATAATTACCGCTGATCGTCCAGAAATACTACGTAAAACCGGGGCAAATCAAACAACTGATCAAGTAGGGATATATAAGTTGATTAAAACTCATGATTTAGCATCAGAAATTGAATTAAAGCCATTACTTAATGGCAAACCCATCCATTTAAATATTCAATTTAGTGAACCATTAATGAGTGAGGAAAAAAATGACTGGCTTGCTGGTATAAAAATTGAACCAATTAAATACAAAAATAATGTCGGTGGAAAGTTAGAAACTTCTACGGGAGTATTAATTATTGGACATGATAATGCAGGTTATACAGATGATGAGGTAAATAGTTTTGTGGGTAAATTAAAGTGGCCAGTAATTGCAGAGAATCCACTTTCTTTTCCGAAAGCACACCCTCACGCAGTGCTATATCTATCTGATTCTAAAATCAGATATGCATTAGCGCCTGAAAACATGATTGTAATTGGGCGAACAACTCTTTCCCGTAGTGTTAACGAGTTTATAAAATTAGCAAAAAATTTAATTGTTATTGACCCACGAGTTGCTGATGTTGACAATAATAGGCAAGCAGATTTATTACTTAAATCACTGCCTTCTGAAGTAATAAGTGAGTTCACTAATGGAGATATTTGGCAAAAAGCTTCAGAATTAGCAGCAGCCGAAACTAAAAAACTTCTATGGTCTGAACAAGCAGCGATTAAAAGTATATGTGAGTCACTAACAAGTATGAGTGCATTATTTGTTGGTTCATCTAGGCCTGTTAGAGATATCGAGGCATTTACTAAGTTTCAAAGCGGAATTTTAGTTTTTGCTAACCGAGGCTTAGCTGGAATTGATGGGAATATCTCAACCGTATTTGGTATTGCACAAGAGCATGAAACAACTAATTCCATCATGGGAGATTTAACATTTTTGCATGATATTTCAGCTCTGACTAATACTCCAAAGGAAAATCTAAGAATTTTTGTTATAGATAATAACGGTGGTGGTATTTTCTCAACCTTGCCGCAAGCTGGATCAAATGGTTTTGAGCAAGTATTTGGCACTCCTCATAACCTTGATTTAGTTAAAGTCATATCTGGGTTTGGTGTTTCAGTGGATAGAGTTTCAGATTTAACTGGGCTTGAATTGATATTAAGAAAGCCAGTAAATGGATTTGAGGTTGTTGTTATAGAAGTACCAAGTCGAGAAGTTAACGCGCAAATATTAAAAGAAATTACTCAAAGAGTTTCTAGTGCGGTTCGCATTGGCATTAATTTAGCCTGACTTTCAGCAAATTCAGTAGCCGGATCGGATCCAGCAACAATCCCACAACCAGCAAAAATACGTATTGAATTTCGATCATTACTTAATTGCCCACATCTAAGGGCAATTGCAATCTCTCCATCATTATTGGCATCAATCCAACCGACTGGCCCGGCGTAGCGCTGGCGGTTCATTTGTTCTAATTCAACAATTAATTTCTTTGCTTCTACTGCTGGTGTTCCACAAACTGCAGCAGAAGGGTGCAGTTGTGCAATTAACGTGAAAATATCTGATTGCTTGGCACTGTCATTTAAAACTCCAGTCACATCAGTTGCAAGGTGCATAACATTTGAAAGGTGTAATACAAATGGTGCTTCTGGCACATTTGTAGAAGAACAAAACGGTGCAAGTGCATCTGCAACAGATCTCACTGCATACTCATGTTCCTCTAAATCTTTAGATGACTTTGCAAGTGAGGCTGCAAGCGTTAAATCACGATCTTCATTTCCAGTCTTGCGAATTGTTCCAGCCAGAACTCTTGAAGTTACTAAGGATTTACTAAGCCTTACCAAAAGCTCAGGTGTTGCACCGATTAGTCCATCAACTAAGAAAATCCAAGTTGATGGGTATTCGATTTCAAGGCGCTGCAACAAACTTCGCACACCTATTTCAGTTTTTGATGTCGCGGTTATATCTCTAGCTAGAACAACTTTCTCTAGTTTATTCGATTTAATTGCATTAATTGCGCTGCTAACTTGAGACTGCCACGCTTGTTCTGAAATTGAGCCTTCCTGCCATTTAATTTCGCCACTAACTGGCGCAGTATTTATTTTTTCTAAGTTAGGTTGCTTAACATCACCAATCCAAGTTATCCAAGACTTTCCATTTTTTTGACCAATTAAAATCTCTGGAATAACAAGTACTGATATCTCACTAGGATCAAATGAAAATGATGAGAATAGAATTGGCCCTGTTCCACTACCATGAACATTATTTTGAATTTTAAACTCTGAAACTCTTTCTTCCCACCAGGTTTTAGCTTCTTTAAATCTATTTTCACCCTTAACTTCAAATTTCTTGTATTCACCAAAACCTACTAAACCATCACCACTTCTTACCCAAGCATTTACTAAATCTAATTTAGTATTTACTGAGGTTAGTACTGGGTGCTCACCTAGAATCTCAGTGGTAATTAAAACGGACATGTAAATTCGCGCCTGCCTATTGGTAGGATTTGTCTGTAAAGCCTACTCCTTAGAGAATACTCCTGTGGTCCGCGCAAATTTAAACAAAGATCCAGATGATGTCTCAAAGATGTTTGACTCAGTGGCCACTCGATATGACTTTCTAAATGACTTACTAAGCTTAGGTAGGACAAAGGCTTGGCGAAAAGTTGTGACCTCAATCATTGCACCAAAACCAGGAATGAAGATTTTAGATATTGCTGCTGGAACTGGTTCATCTTCTCGTCCGCTAGTTGATAAAGGCGCTGAAGTTATTGCACTAGATTTTTCAGAAGGCATGCTCGCGCAAGGGCGTAAGCAAAATAGAGATATCAAATTTATGCAAGGAGATGCTCTAAACCTGCCATTTGAAGAAAATACTTTTGATGTAACAACTATTTCTTTTGGCTTACGCAATACTTCAAATACTTTAACCGCCCTTAAAGAGGCTTTGCGTGTAACAAAAGCAGACGGCAAGATTGTAGTTGCCGAATTTTCTCACCCAACTAATTTAATTTTTAGAAAGATATATTTAAATTATTTAATGAAGGCACTACCTGTAATTGCTAGAAAAGTAAGCAAAAATCCTGATGCATATGTCTACCTAGCAGAATCAATCCGGGCTTGGCCAGATCAGGCAGGCCTGGCCTTAAAATTTCGTGATATCGGGTTTAAATCTGTGGCGTGGCAGGATTTAACCTTCGGTATTGTCGCAGTTCACATTGGCTATAAAGGCGAAGTGGCAAAAGATGCCTCCGCTAAACCATAAGATTTGACCGTATGAATCCATCAATAAACCCATATGTGCCTATCTTGGCGATCGGTGCAATCGGCCTTGGCTTCGCAGTTTTCTCTGTTATCGCAGCAGCGCTAACAGGGCCTAAAAGATATAACCGAGCTAAATCAGATGCCTATGAATGTGGAATTGAACCATCACCTCAAGCCGCTGGTGGCGGTAGGTTTCCTGTGAAATATTTTTTAACTGCAATGTTATTTATTATTTTTGATATTGAAATTGTATTTTTATACCCATGGGCAGTCGCCTTTGATCAACTTGGGTTATTTGGATTAGTTGAGATGGCATTATTTATTGGAACCGTTTTTGTTGCCTATGCATATGTTTGGCGACGCGGTGGATTGGAATGGGATTAGTCGTGGGTTTAGAAGAAAAATTACCTAGCGGATTTCTACTTACTACTGTTGAAAAACTTGCTGGATATATGCGAAAGAACTCACTTTGGCCAGCTACTTTTGGTTTAGCGTGCTGTGCGATTGAAATGATGGCAGCAGGTGCTGGTCGATATGACTTAGCACGGTTTGGAATGGAAGTATTTAGAGCTTCACCACGCCAAGCAGATTTAATGATTGTTGCTGGAAGAGTTAGCAACAAAATGGCGCCGGTTGTTCGTCAGATTTATGATCAAATGGCAGCACCTAAGTGGACTATTGCAATGGGTGCTTGTGCATCATCTGGTGGGATGTTTAATAATTATGCAATCGTGCAGGGCGTTGATCACATAATTCCAGTTGATATTTATTTACCAGGTTGCCCACCAAGACCTGAAATGCTCATGGATGCAATTTTGAAGTTACATGAACAAATTGGTAACGAAAAATTAGGTCCAAACCGCGAGAAGATCATTAAAGAAGTAGAAGCTGCTGCTTTAGCAGCTAAGCCAACTCATCAATTAAAAGGTTTATTAGCATGAGTGAAAACGGAATGTTTGGTGCAAAGGGAAGTGGAGACACCTCTGGTTTTGGTGGATTAGTAAATTCCTCTTCTAATGTCGGTGTAACCCAACGCCCTTTTGGCAGTTATTTCGATCAAATAGCTGATGATCTAGAACGGGCATATCCATTATTTAGTGATGCAATTGAAAAAGTTGTAGTCGATCGGGGCGAGCTAACATTATTTATTAAGCGCGATCGTCTATTTGATGTCGCAAAAATTTTACGTGATCAACTTAAGTTTGAAATGTGTATTGGTGTAAGCGGAGCACATTACCCAAGTGAGGTCGGACGCAAACTTCATGCGGTCTACTCATTACTTTCAATCACTAGAAATCAACGAATTAGATTAGAAGTTTGCGTATCAGAAAAAGATTCACATATGCCATCTTTAGTTGAAGTTTGGGCCGGTGCAAATTGGCATGAGCGCGAGACATATGACATGTTCGGAATTATTTTTGATAATCACCCAGGGTTAACAAGAATTTTAATGCCGGATGATTGGCCAGGATTTCCGCAACGAAAAGATTATCCACTTGGTGGAATTGATATTGAATATAAAGGTGCAACTGTGCCTGCACCATCTCAACGCCGGAGCTATCAATGACAACTTTTACCGATCCATACGCATCCTCACAAGAAACTACTGAAGGTCGGGTTTATTCCGTAACTGGCGGTGATTGGGATTCATTAGTTACTGAAATTGGTGCGACTAAAGAAGAGCGTGTTGTTTTAAATATGGGTCCACAACATCCATCAACACATGGCGTACTGCGATTAGTACTAGAACTTGATGGTGAAACAATTACTGAAACAAGATGTGGAATTGGTTATCTACACACAGGTATTGAGAAAAATACTGAATACCGAAATTGGACACAAGGCGTAACTTTTGTAACCAGAATGGATTATTTGTCTCCAATGTTTAATGAGACTGCTTATTGCTTAGGTGTTGAAAAGCTTTTAGGGATTACAAACGATGTAACAGAGCGCGCTACTGTAATTAGAGTAATGATGATGGAGTTCAATCGAATCTCATCTCATATGGTTGCCCTTGGAACTGGCGCACTAGAGCTAGGCGCATTATCGCCAATGATTTTTGCATTTAGAGAACGCGAGAAAGTACTAGATGTATTTGAGATGGTTTCTGGGCTGCGAATGAATATGGCATACGTCAGGCCTGGCGGAGTAGCGCAGGATTTACCGGATGGTGCGCTTAGCAAAATTAGGCAGACTGTTAAAGAATTACGTCATAACTTTAAAGATAATGAAAAACTCTTAATTGGTAATTCAATTTGGATTAAGCGCACACAAGGTATTGGTTACTTAGATTTAGCAGGTTGCACAACTCTTGGTATCACTGGTCCAGTTCTTCGCTCAACTGGTTTAGCTTGGGACTTAAGAAAAGCCCAACCCTATTGTGGATATGAGAATTATCAATTTGATATTCCAACAACTGATAGTTGTGATGTTTATGGCAGATTTTTAATAAGGATGCAGGAGCTTGAACAATCACTAAGAATTATTGAACAGTGTGTAGCTAAATTAGAAAAACTAGAAGGTGAGCCAGTAATGGTTGCCGATAAGAAAATTGCTTGGCCATCTCAGTTATCTGTTGGCGCAGATGGTATGGGTAACTCACTAAATCACATCAGAGAGATTATGGGCGAATCAATGGAAGCATTGATTCATCATTTCAAATTAGTAACAGAAGGTTTTAGAGTTCCAGTGGGTCAGGTTTACACCGCAATTGAATCACCACGTGGTGAACTTGGAGTTCATTTAGTTTCAGATGGCGGTACCAGGCCATACCGTGTGCACTTTAGAGATCCATCATTTAATAATCTTCAAGCAACTGCAGCAATGTGTGAAGGCGGACAGATTTCCGATGTAATTGCAGCAGTGGCATCACTAGATCCAGTAATGGGTGGGGTTGATCGCTAATGTCATATACAAATGATCAGATAGCAATAATGGATTCAATTATTGCAAGGTATCCACGTAAGCGAAGTGCAATTATGCCGCTACTTCACTACGTACAATCAATTGAAGGTTATGTAACAAATGAGGGAATTGAATTAATTGGCAAAAAACTTGATTTAGCTACTGCTGAAGTAACTGCAGTTTCAACTTTCTATACTCAATATAAGTCAAAGCCAGTAGGTGATTACCATGTTGGAATCTGCACAAATACATTATGTGCAGTCATGGGTGGAGATGTGATCTTTGATGCGGTTAAAGAGCACCTTGGAATTGAAAATAATGGTCTAACAAGTGATGGAAAGGTTTCTGTAGAACATATTGAATGTAATGCAGCATGTGATTACGCACCTGTTGTAATGGTTAATTGGGAGTTTTACGATAATCAAACTGTGGAATCAGTTAAGAATTTAGTAGACGGAGCTAGAAGTGGTAACCCACCAGCACCGACACGTGGGCCCAAAACACTTAGAACCTGGAAACAAAACTCTGCTGTTCTCGCTGGTATTTCAGATGGGCTTTCTGGTGAAGGCGTGCAAGCAGGTGCTCCAACATTACTTGGGCTTAAGAAAGCAAAAGGTGGAGCATGAGTAAATTAACTCCAGTTCTTTCAGCTAATTGGGATGAAGCAGATTCATTTACCATCACAGGTTATAAGCGAAATGGTGGCTACACAGCTGTTGCCAAAGCATTGGCCATGCCAGCGGATGAGGTAATTCAATTAGTTAAAGATTCTGGATTACGTGGTAGAGGTGGCGCAGGTTTTCCAACTGGTAACAAGTGGGGTTTTATTCCACAAGGTGATAACAAAGAACATTACTTTGTTGTTAACGCAGATGAATCAGAACCTGGTACCTGTAAAGACACACCACTGATGATGGCTAATCCACATATATTAATTGAAGGAATAATTATTGGTTCATATGCAATTAGAGCAAATTATGCATTTATATATATTCGTGGGGAGGTAGCTCACGTTGTACGAAGGGTTCAGCAAGCAATCGAAGATGCCTATGCCGCCGGATTACTTGGTAAAAATATTTTAGGAAAAGGATTTGATTTAGAGTTAGTGTTACATGTTGGAGCGGGTGCTTATATTTGTGGTGAAGAGACCGCACTCCTTGATTCACTAGAGGGTTTTAGAGGACAACCAAGACTTCGTCCACCATTTCCAGCAATCGCAGGCTTATATGCAAAACCAACTGTTGTTAATAATGTTGAATCTGTAGCGTCAGTACCAGCAATTGTTAATAATGGAGTCACTTGGTTTACCGCAATGGGAACTGAGAAAAGTAAAGGCTTCACCCTTTACTCACTATCTGGGCATGTTAATAATCCTGGTCAGTTTGAAGCACCACTTGGAATCACATTGCGCCAATTACTTGATATCGCTGGCGGAGTTAGAAACGGGCACAAGTTAAAGTTTTGGACACCAGGTGGTTCATCTACACCAATCTTTACTGATGCTCATCTAGATGTTCCACTTGATTATGAAGGTGTAGCAGCTGCTGGCTCAATGTTAGGCACAAAAGCACTACAAATATTTGATGAAACAACCTGCATCGTTAGAGCAGTACTACGCTGGACTGAGTTTTATAAACATGAATCTTGTGGAAAGTGCACACCGTGCCGTGAAGGAACCTGGTGGTTAGTACAAGTACTAAAGGATTTAGAAGCAGGTAAAGGAAGTGAAGCAGATTTAGATAAGTTACTAGATCTTTGTGACAACATAATGGGGCGCTCATTTTGTGCACTCGCCGATGGCGCAGCTAGTCCAATTATTTCTTCACTTAAATATTTCCGCCAAGAGTATCTAGATCACTTAGTAGCTGGGCAGTGCCCATTTGATCCAATGGCTGCAACATTATTTTCACCAATAGGTGCCAAATGAGTATTCAAGAGTTAAGTACAGATCAAGAGGTAGCAGTTGAAATGATTACCTGCGTTATCGATGGATTTGAAATAACCGTTCCAAAAGGAACTCTGGTAATCCGCGCTGCAGAAAAATTAGGAATACAGATTCCAAGATTTTGCGATCATCCATTACTTGAACCAGCCGGTGCTTGCCGACAATGTTTGGTAGATATTGAAATAAATGGCAGAGCATTCCCTAAACCACAAGCCTCTTGCACGATTCCAGTTGAAAACGGAATGATTGTTAAAACTCAATTAACGTCAGCTGTCGCAGATAAAGCACAAAAAGGTGTTATGGAGTTGCTATTAATTAATCATCCACTCGATTGCCCAGTTTGCGATAAGGGTGGTGAATGTCCACTTCAAAATCAAGCAATGTCTACTGGCAGAAGTGAATCTAGATTTGAAGGAATAAAGCGCACATTTGAAAAACCAGTTGCTATTTCATCTCAAGTATTACTAGATAGGGAGAGGTGCGTACTTTGCGCCCGATGCACAAGATTTTCTGAACAGATCGCCGGTGATCCATTTATTACATTAAATGAGCGAGGCGCTCTGCAACAAGTTGGTATATATGAAGATGAACCATTTGATTCTTATTACTCAGGTAATACTGTGCAGATTTGCCCAGTTGGCGCACTTACTGGCACTTCATATCGATTCCGTGCCCGGCCATTTGATTTAGTTTCAACTAATTCTGCTTGTGAACACTGCGCTTCAGGATGTGACATGCGTACTGATGTTAGGCGTGGTAAAACATTAAGGAGATTAGCTGGCGATGATGCTGATGTTAATGAAGAGTGGAATTGCGATAAAGGCAGATGGGCATTTAAGTATGAAGTAGCAAAGAACAGATTAACTGCTCCAATGATTAGAGATTCAAGTGGGCAACTACAAGAAGTGTCATGGCCTGAAGCTTTAGCAGCAGCTGCAGCAGGTTTAAGAGATGCTAAAGCAGGAGTTTTAGTTGGTGGGCGCGCGACAATTGAAGATGCCTACGGTTATAGCAAGTTTGCACGCATTGCACTGGGTACAAACAACATTGATTTTAGATCACGTGTTCACAGTAATGAAGAGTTAGATTTCTTAGCTAGTGCACCACTAACTGCTACCTATAAAGATATTGATAAAGCAGATCATGTTGTACTAATAAATTTTGAACCAGAAGATGAATCACCAATCATTTTTCTTCGTATTTACAAACAAACCCATAAGAGATCTATCAAAGTTACAACTATTGCACCATTTGCAAGTAGGGGTAGTCAGAAATTAAAGGCAAATCTAATTAAATGTGCTGCCGGTAATGAAATTTCAGCAATTTCTTCACTTACTGGTTTAACTAAAAAGACAGTGGTTCTAGTAGGTGAGCGATTATCAGAAACACCCGGAGCACTATCTGCGGTGTCACAACTGATAAATCAATCTGGTGCGAAACTTGGTTGGGTACCAAGAAGAGCAGGAGAACGTGGTGCTATCGCAGCGGGAGCTGCAGGTAATTTATTACCTGGAAATAGATTAGTTTCTGACTCAGCAGCCAGAGTTGATATCGCAACTGTTTGGGCATCTTCTTCAATACCAACAGATTCTGGAATGAGCACTTTAGAGATTATTAACTCTGACATACAGGCAGTACTAGTTGGCGCAGTTGACCCGATGGATATCTCTCCTGATGCAAAGATAAAGTTGTCTAAGAAATTTATAGTTTCATTAGAAATTCGACATAGTGACATTACAGATATAGCAAGCGTTGTGTTACCAGTTGCTACTGTAGTTGAAAAAAGTGGGTCATTTATGGATTGGCAAGGAAATGTCCGTAAATTTGAAGCAGCAGTTGCTCAATCATTAAATAGAAGTGATGTAAGAATTTTGTCTATGTTAGCTGATGAAATTGGTAAGCCAATTAACCTACCAACAGTTAAGGCAGCTCGAGTTGAGTTTGATTCAATTGGTAATTGGGATGGCGTGAAAAATAGTATGAAGACCTTTACCCCTGTGGCTAGCAAGAATTTATCAAGTGATGAAGCCATTCTTACCTCTTGGCGAAATCTGCTGGACAAAGGTTCTCTGCAAGATGGCGAGGATAATCTCGCTGGAACTGCTCGCAAATCAGTTGTAGTAATTAGCGCAGAAAGAGCAAAAAAACTTGGAGTTAAAGAAAGTGAACTAGTTAGAGTTTCAAATGAGTATGGTGCAATCACATTGCCTTGCCAAATTACTGATATTGAAGAAGCTAGTGTTTGGTTACCTCGTAATTCAGCCAGCAGTCAATTAATTAGAAATTTAGGCGTTGTTAGCAATTCAATTGTTAAGGTGGCCAAAGCATGACTAATGCAGAATTAATTAGCCAAGATCCGGGTTGGATTATTGCTCTTAAAGGAGTAATAATTTTTGCTGCATGCGTACTTTTAACAATCATGTCAGTTTGGGGAGAGCGGCGAATCGTTGCGCGTATGCAACAACGAAGTGGGCCAAACAGAGTTGGTAAATTCGGGTTACTACAAGCTTTAGTAGATGGCGTAAAACTAGCTTTAAAAGAGGATTTAATTCCAAAAGCAGCGGATCGGATTATTTTTGTATTAGCACCAATTATTAGTACCACCACTTGTTTTATGGCTTTTGCAGTAATTCCATTAACTGGTGAAGTTAATTTCTTTGGGTATACAACAGCGATGCAACTTACAGACTTATCTGTTGGTGTACTTTATGTCTTAGCAATTGCATCCGTTGGTGTCTATGGAATTGTTTTAGCAGGATGGTCTTCCGGCTCCACCTATCCTTTATTAGGCGGACTTCGCTCATCTGCTCAAGTTATTTCTTACGAAGTTGCTATGGGGCTCTCTTTAGTTGCAGTATTTATATATTCAGGATCAATGTCCACTTCTGAAATTGTGGCAGCACAAGACAGATGGTGGTATGCCGTAGTTCTTTTCCCATCGTTTATTATTTATGCAATATCTATGGTTGGTGAAACCAACCGTGCACCATTTGATCTAGCAGAGGCAGAAGGTGAATTAGTTGGCGGATTCCACACTGAGTATTCATCACTTAAATTCGCATTATTCTTCTTATCAGAGTATGTAAATATAATTGCAGTATCTGCATTAGCTACAACATTATTCCTAGGCGGTTATCGAGCCCTTCCTGGCCTTGGTTTTACAGAGCAATGGCTAGGCGGTTGGTTTACATTAGTCTGGTTCTTTGTAAAGGTATTAGCTTTCTTCTTTATATTTGTATGGCTACGGGGAACTCTGCCACGCCTACGGTATGACCAGTTTATGAAGTTTGGTTGGAAAGTATTAATTCCATTTTCACTTGTCTGGATCATGATTGTTTCAACGCTTCGAGTACTCTCCCAAAGAGAGAGTTCTAATTTTTTGGTAGTTGCCTTTATTTTTTCAGTAGCTTTGATATATATCGCAGTGACTACTCTTATTGATAGAGCAAAAGTTAAAACTGCTATTGAATCAAATATTACAAACTATTCCGAACCAGATTTTCCTATACCAGAAATCCCAAACTCAAGAGCGGAGCAATTAAATGGCTGATGAACTAATGCCTAGATCTGATGAGTTTGGCTTAGCCAAATCTGATGCAGCAAAGGCACCTATTACAAACCATGAAAGCGCAAGCCTAGGTAAGCAACTTCTTGGTTTTTGGGTCACATTTAAAACAATGTTTAAAAAAGTTAATACTGTTCAATACCCAGAGGTTAAAGAACCCACAGCAGAGCGATTTCATGGTCGACACCAATTAAACCGTCACCCTGACGGACTTGAGAAATGTATTGGCTGCGAGTTATGTGCTTGGGCATGTCCTGCAGATGCAATTTATGTTGAAGGTGCTGATAACAAAGAGGGTGAGCAATTTTCACCAGGTGAACGGTATGGCAAAGTTTATCAAATTAATTACTTACGTTGTATTTTTTGTGGACTTTGCATAGAAGCGTGTCCAACACGAGCATTAACTATGACAAATGAGTATGAATTAGCTGATGATACTCGCGCAAAATTGATATTTGAAAAAGATGATTTGTTAGGTCCACTAAGAGCTGGAATGGTTCCACCACCACATCCAATGTATCCAAACACAGATGATGGTAATTATTATCGCGGCGAAGTCACTGGTTCACATCCATCCCAAGGCATCGCTAAAAATGATTAATTTAGCCCTCGATATTGGTAGAACGGCTGGCCCTGAATCTGTTTTGTTTTATTTTCTAGCCCCACTTTCTATTTTAGCTTCAATTGGGATGCTGCTAGTTAAAAAAGCAGTTCATTCTGCATTACTTCTAGCTTGGGTAATGATTTCCTTAGCCATTTTTTATATTGCCCAAGATGCACTGTTTTTAGGAATTGTTCAGATTGTGGTTTATACCGGAGCAGTAATGATGCTCTTCCTATTTATTTTAATGTTAGTTGGTGTTGACACATCTGACTCACTTGATGAAAACATAAAGGGACTACGTCCTATTGCAATTACTGCAGCAATTGGTTTTGGCGGACTACTTACATCTTTGATATCTCGTGCAACATTTGGTAGACCCACATCTGTTTTCATTGATGCAAATTCTGCAGGTAATGCAAATGCTATTGCTGAATTATTGTTTACAAAATACGTCTTTGCTTTTGAAGTTGTTTCAGCACTATTAATTACTGCAGCGTTGGGTGCAATGGTTTTAGCCCATAGCCAAAAATCTCGATCTAAATTTGCTCAACGAGATCTATCTATTGCTCGTTTTAGAAAAGGCGAACTTAAAGATGCTGCAGGCCTTCCTGGTCCAGGTGTTTATGCACTTCACAACGCAGTAGATGTACCAGCTTTATTACCTACTGGAAAAGCTGCACCAACTTCAATCTCTGCAGTGCTCCAAGCTAGAGGTGACATTATCGAAAGTTCCAAATTCCAACTTCAAGCCGAAGAAGAGGAGAAGTGATGGCAATCGCTAACTACCTTTATCTTTCCGCAATTTTGTTTACGATAGGCGCTATTGGTGTTGTAGTAAGACGTAATGCAATTGTTGTTTTTATGTGTATTGAATTAATGCTAAATGCAGCAAATTTAGCCTTTGTTACTTTTGCCCGAATTAATGGAAATTTGGATGGACAAGTTGTCGCTTTCTTCACAATGGTTGTAGCTGCTTGTGAGGTTGTAGTTGGACTTGCAATTATTGTAACAATTTATAGATCTCGTCGTTCTGCCTCAGTTGACGATGCAAGTTTGTTGAAACTATAAAATGTTAACTTCAGCTAATTTAGTTTGGTTAATTGCGCTCCCATTATTTAGCTCTGCTATTTTGCTTTTCGCTGGTAAAAGATCAAATTCTTGGGGACATGTCATGGCTACCATTGTCTCTGCCTGCACATTCACGGTTGGGGCTGTTGAGTTTTTTGCAATGCAAGGAAGAGCAGAAGAATCACGTGCGGTAACTCAAAAATTATTTACTTGGATCTCAGTAGGTTCATTTAATGTAGATGCCTCATTACTTCTAGATCAATTATCTATTTGTTTTGTGCTATTAATAACTGGTGTTGGTACATTGATTCATATCTACTCAATTGCCTATATGTCTCATGATCTAGATCGCCGTAGATTTTTTGCATATTTAAACTTTTTTATTGCAGCGATGTTGTTATTAGTACTAGGTGATTCATATTTAAATCTATATGTTGGTTGGGAAGGCGTTGGTCTTGCTTCCTATCTTCTAATCGGATTCTGGAATCAAAAACCAACCTATGCCACTGCAGCAAAGAAAGCATTCATAGCTAATCGAGTTGGTGATGTTGGTCTATCGCTTGCCATCATGATTGCGTTTGCAACTTTTGGTGATGTTTCATTTGCTGGGATCAAAGATCAAACAGAGAATGCCTCTTCAACTCAACTAACTGCAATCGGTTTAATGTTATTACTCGCAGCTTGTGGAAAATCAGCTCAGTTCCCACTTCAGTCTTGGTTAGGTGATGCTATGGCTGGTCCAACACCAGTCTCTGCCTTAATTCATGCTGCAACAATGGTTACCGCTGGCGTCTATTTGATTACTCGCTCAAACTTCATCTTTGATGAAGCTCCAATTGCGCAAATGATGGTCTTAATTATTGGCGGCGTTACTTTGCTATTTGGTGCAATTATTGGAACTGCTAAAGATGATATTAAAAAAGCACTTGCAGCATCAACTATGTCTCAAATTGGCTACATGATTTTAGCAACTGGACTTGGTCCAATCGGTTATGCCTTTGCAATCATGCACTTACTAACTCATGGTTTCTTTAAGGCAAGTATGTTTCTTGGCGCCGGTTCTGTAATGCATGGCATGAAAGATGAAGTAAACATGAGAAAATTTGGTGGAGTTGGAAAGTTTATGCCAATTACTGCTCTTACCTTTGGGCTTGGCTACTTAGCAATTATTGGAGTACCACCATTTGCTGGTTTTTATTCAAAAGATAAAATCATTGAAACTGCATTTAATGCCGGAGGCATAAAAGGAATCACATTAGGTTTAGCCACCTTGCTTGGCGCAATGGTCACTGCCTTTTATATGACTCGAGTTGTAATTTTGACTTTCTTTGGGAATGAAAGATGGGGCCATAAAGATGAGCCACACGAGAGCCCAGCATTAATGTTAATTCCAATTGGATTGCTATCTGTTGGATCAATTGCATCTGGTTTTATTTTGTCTAAAGGCGAAGGATTAGTTCATTGGCTTGAACCAGTTGTAAACCCTCTTAAAGAACATCATGCAGAGGAATTCTTACCCCCAATCGTGGTTTCAGCAATTACACTATTAGTGGTAATTATTGGAGTGTCAATTGCAGTTATTAAGTATCGTGGTGATCAATTAGCAATTGCTCCAGTGAAGGTTTCATTGCTAACAAAAGCTGCAAGGCGTGATCTATTTCAAGATGATTTAAATGAAGTTGTATTTATGCGTCCAGGACAATCACTAGTTAATAATCTATTAAACCTTGACTACTTAATTATTGATGGATTAGTTAGAGCAATCGGCAGTGTTTCAATAACTGCTGGTAGCAAACTTCGTACTTTACAAAATGGCTATGTTAGAAGTTATGCGCTAATGACTGTAATCGGCGCATTAGTACTTCTAACTGTTATTTGGGCGGTGACTGCGTGAGTCTATTAACGATTATCGGATTATTACCATTAGTTATTTCAATTTTAATCGTTGCAATACCAAGCAAAAATATTGGATTGATTAAAAAAGTTGCTTTTGGTGGAACAACAGTTATCGCAATAATTTCTATTTTGCTAGCAGTCGGTTTTGATAAGTCAGGTACATCACTTCAGTATGTGCAGAGTAATGCTTGGATTCCCACCTTTAATATTAATTACTCAGTAGGCATTGATGGTATTTCACTTGTATTAATACTGCTGTCTACGATTTTAGTACCAATTGTTGTACTTGCTACTTGGCATGAGTCTGACAGAGGGCGATGGAGCGCAAAAGTTTTCTATGTTCTAATTTTAATACTAGAAACAATGATGATTGGCGTTTTTGCTGCAACTGACCTTTTTCTTTTCTACGTATTTTTCGAAGCAATGCTGATTCCAATTTATTTCCTAATCGGTGGATATGGAAGTGGCAATAAATCAGCTGCTGCAGTTAAGTTTTTACTTTATAGCTTATCGGTGGCTTGCTAATGCTTGCCTCAATTATTGGTATTTATGTTATTTCTGGAAATCAAATCGATGCAACCTTTGATTTAGCACAGCTTGCAACTCTTGAAATTGATAATCAAACCGAGAACTTTTTATTTCTTGGCTTCTTTATTGCATTCGCTATTAAAGCACCATTATGGCCATTTCATACTTGGTTACCAGATGCTGCCAAAGCAGCGACTCCTGGGACATCAGTACTTCTTCTTGGTGTACTAGATAAAGTTGGTACTTACGGAATGATACGTTTTTGTATCCAATTATTCCCAGACGCTAGTAAAACATTCACGCCATTAATTATTACCTTAGCTGTAATTTCTATTATTTATGGGGCATTTATGGCAATCGGTCAAAAAGATATTAAAGGTCTTATCGCCTTCACCTCAATATCTCACTTTGGTTTTATAACTATGGGTATCTTTGCTATGACATCACAAGGTATGTCTGGTGCAAATTTGTATATGGTAAATCATGGATTTTCTACCGCCGCACTCTTCTTAATTGCCGGTTGGATGATGATGCGAAGAGGATCATCAACTATTTCTGATTTTGGTGGACTGCAAAGAGTTACGCCGGTAATGGCTTGGGTTTCTTTATTGCAGGAATGTCTGGCTTAGCTTTACCTGGATTATCAAGTTTCGTAAGTGAGTTTCTAGTATTAGTCGGTACGTATACACGTTATCCAGTAGCAGCAATTATTGGAACACTAGGAATAATTCTAGCTGCTTTATATATTTTAATTCCAGTTCAAAAAATATTACATGGCCCAACTACGCCGGGCAATGAATATTTAACCGATTTAAACCTGCGTGAAAAAATAGCTATCGCTCCAGTTATATTAGTAATTGTCCTAATGGGTTTCTATCCGAAACCCGTTTTAGATCTAATTAATTCAACATCTGAACAAGTTGTAACAAATGCCGGTTTTAGTGATCCGGTTGCAAAGGTAGATAAGTGATGTTAACCGCACCATCTTTAGGCTACTCGCTACTAGCACCAATGCTTATTGTGTTAGCAGGTGCGGTAATTGGAGTTTTAGTTGAAGCATTTGTAGGTAAAGCCCGTCGTACAGCTATCCAAATAACGCTAAGTATTGGTGTACTTTTACTTTCACAACAACAATTATGGCGAATTAAAGATTTATCATCTACTACTGCAGCAGTTGGCTCTGTAACCATTGATAAAGCAGGAATTTTTTTACAAGCCACAATTATATTATTGTCATTAGTTGCTGTTTTATTAATTGCTGATCAAGATAACTTTGTTGCTCAAGCTTCAGCACTTCCTGGTTCACCTGAGGAACAAAATGCGCTACAGGAGAAGAGCCAGCAAACTGAAATTTTCCCACTATTTTTATTTGCTGTATCAGGAATGATGTTGTTTACAGTTGCTAGCGACTTAGTAACTTTATTTGTCGCATTAGAAGTATTTTCACTACCACTATATTTATTAGCTGGTTTAGCTCGTCGGCGTCGATTGCTATCACAAGAGTCAGCTCTGAAGTACTTTTTATTGGGCGCATACGCATCTGCATTTTTCTTGTTTGGAGCTGCATTTTTGTATGGATATTCCGGAACCATTTCAC
>FUWD013248566.1_pt9 | contig 21084 bp, 23 predicted proteins | sample 1063281 | NCBI WGS metagenome assembly FUWD01 (sample SAMEA79048168, study PRJEB19326) | metagenome | biome: marine | reverse complement strand
CAATTACTTTATCTATTTTCTGTAAGGAAGCTTAAGCTATTTCTTTTTGATTTTCCAGACACCTGAATTGGAATTGATATCACCCGTTGTCTTGTCTATTTGAGGATCTTTAACTTCTTTTCTCTGCTTAGTCAAAATCTTGCTTCTCTTTCGCTTATAATCTTTTTTCGGCATCTTAAAGCCTCCTTTTAATCTACTATTAACGTGCAGGAGGTTTCTTGATCAAGAGAAATTTCTGAAGATTTTCAAGATCTTTTGCATTAAGAAGTTTGACCTCTTTAAGTTCTTCTAAACTGGCTTCTGAAACCTGCTTGGGACTCTTAAAGTGTTGAATAAGAGCCTTTTTCTTTTTTGGGCCTATTCCTGGGATATCGTCCAAGACACTTCTCAACGTTTTTTTTGTTCGGCTTTTCCTTTGAAACAGGATTGCTGCTCGATGTGCTTGATCTCTAATGTTTTGTAGAAAGAAAAGCAGATTTGAGTGACGAGCAAGTATGATGGGATTTGGTTTCCCTGGTAGGTAAACTCTTTCTTGTGTCGATCCAAAGTCATGGCGCCCAGACTCTTTGGTCAAAGCTATAAGATCGATATTGACGATATTGAGTTTAGCCAATGCCTTTTGAGCCACTTTGAGCTGGTTTTTCCCTCCATCTAGAATAATGAGGTCTGGAAGGGCTAAGTCTGTGTTACGGTAGCGGCGCAGTAACACCTCTTCCATTCCTTTTAAATCATCAAAAACTTGGCTTTGATCAAGGTGGTACTTACGCAATTTAGACTTTTCATAAGAGCCGTTTTGGTAAGCAATCATCACAGAGACTGGATTAGATCCTGATAAGTGTGAATTGTCAAAACATTCGATGTTCTCAGGGTAATGCATAAGAGAGAGCTTTTCTTTTAAGTTTAAGAGGAGCTTCTCTTTAGTTTGTTCTTTTTGCTCTTCTTTACTGAAGGCACTTTTTGCATTATCATGTGCCATGGAAAGGAGTTCTTTTTTCTTTCCTTTAGAGGGAAGCACAATCTTCACTTGATGCGTGCTGAGTTGAGTTAGAAGAGAGTTGAGAATGGGGTGAGAAGTAGGGAGGTTAGGGACTAAAATTTCATGAGGAATTATATTTGAATCGAGATAGTTTTGAGCGATAAAAGAACCCAAAAGTTCAGGGTCTTCTTCGATGTCATTTTGCATAGGAAAGGTTTTAGATTCTACAAGCTGCCCTTTTTGAAAGGTAAGTAGAGCAAGTATTGCCAGTTCTCCCTCTCTATATAAGCCAAGTACGTCGAAATTTTGAGTAGAGTGTGTAATGACATTTTGTTTCTCCAAAAGAGACTCAATGTGTTTAATCGTCTCTAAATAATGGCCTGCTTTTTCATATTCCATTTGATTAGAAGCGATTTTCATCTTCTTTTTTAGATCCCGGACAATACTCTGATCCTGCCCCTTTAAAAAATGACGTACTTGATCTACAAAATCTTGATACTCATCTTTAGTGCATTTATTGACACAAGGAGCTACACACCTGTGCATTTGATGTAAAATGCAAGGTCGTGTGCGATTTCTTAAAACAAAATCAGAACATTCTCTTAAAGGGAACAGGCGTTGCAATAGATGTAGCATCTTTCTTGCTGCGAATCCACTTGGGTAAGGACCGAAAACATTTGTGGTTTGTTTCACATCTTTACTGCGGACAAGTCTAAGAGCTGGCCATTTGTGCTTTGTGATCTCAAGGCAAATGTAGCTTTTATCATCTTTAAGTAAAAAATTGTATTTAGGTTGATACTTCTTAATGAGCGTATGCTCAAGTAAAAGTGCTTCTTTTTCTGAAGTCACCACAATGGTTTCAATAAAGTCGACTTTAGCAATAAGAAGAGGGATTTGAGGTCTTGAATCTCTCCCAGGAACAAAATATTGCCCTATTCGTGTAAAAAGATTTTTAGCCTTACCTACATAAATTACTTTTTCAGAGGCATCCTTCATTAAGTAGACGCCAGGCTTTTTAGGATAGGTGTTTTTTATTAATTCCATAGGAGCAAAATTTAAGAGACTATGGTTTGATCTTATATCCCCTAGAAAATAAGTGTCTAGTCCAAAATGCTACAATCAAGAGAATGGATACTATGATTAAAAATCTAAGCCAAGGATTGGATTCTTGTACCCCAATCATTGAGTAGCGTATTGCATCAATAAAGTAGAAAAAAGGATTGATCCGGATGAGCCAATGAAATTTGGGAGCGATCATGTCGATAGAAGTAAAAAGGCCTCCTAAAAAAGTGAGAGGAGTGATTACAAAAATATCTACAATGGAGAGTTGCTCCCAACCTTCTGCCCAAAGAGCAACAATAAGCCCCAAGAATGAAAAAGTTAATGCAATTAAGATCGCATACATTAAGAAATTCCAAAAATGGAGAATATCTCCAATGCCAAACACTATTGCAATAATGTAAGTGCCTATTCCAATCGTTAAACTTCTTGCGAGGGCTCCTAAAACGTAGCCTGTAATTATATCAAAATTTGTAAGAGGAGCTACTAGAATTTCTTCTATTCCACGACTAAAGCGCTGCAGGTACAAAGAAAAAGTAGATTGTCTAAAAGCTCCAATAATAATATTGAGAGCTAAGACTCCAGGAAAGACAAACTCTAAGTAAGAAAACCGACCCTCAAAGAAAGTCACTCGACTCCCTATAACTTTTCCAAAAATAAAGATATACAAAAGTGCGTTCAACCATGGACCAACTAAGCTCTGGATAGCAGTAGACAGAAACTTGATACACTCTCGCTTTGCAATAGTCTGAACACCAATAAAATTAAGATTCATTTTCTTTAATAAAGCACCTGTAGGCTTCCTCTAGTGATTTATAGTCTTTGATTAGTTCCTTTTTGGATCCCTGATAAAGCAGTTTACCATGATTAATAATTGCAACGTTTTCACAAAGTCTTTCTATTTCTTCAATATAATGAGAAGTCAAAATAATTGTTTTCCCTCTCTCATTAAAAGCTTTAATATGGTCCCAAAGCTCGTATCTCAGCTCAACATCTAAAGCAGCTGTTGGTTCATCTAAAATTAAAAGTTCAGGGTCACAGATCAGAGCTCTAGCAATCATCGCACGTCTTTTCATACCCCCTGAAAGCTTAATGAAGGGCTTGTGCGCATGCTGCTTTAAATTAAATTGAATGAGTAGTTCTTCAATTCTTTTTTTGCGTACAGCCTTTGTAAGACCGTGGTATCCTCCTACAATATCCAAGATTTTATTTAGGTTGAGGAAGGGGTCTACGTTGTAATCTTGTGCGGATAACCCAATTCTCTTCTTAGCTTCAATAGGGTCTTTTTGAACATCGTAACCAAAAACGAAGATTTCTCCTTCTTCAAAACTATTGATTCCACAGATTGAACCTATCGTTGTACTTTTTCCAGCTCCATTGGGTCCAAGGAGTCCGAAAATCTCTCCAGACTTAACTTTAAGGTTAAGTTGGTTCACAGCAGTGACGTTTCCATATTTTTTTGTAAAGTTTCTTATTTCTAATGCTAGAGTCATAATCAAGGGAGCCTTTTTTTAAATTCACTTAATTTTAAAAGTGCTTCCATGGGGGAGAGATGATCAACCTCTAGAAGTTTAAGTTCTTCTAAAATAGGGGAAACGGGAGCTTCTTCTGTTAAAAAAGAGAGCTGATTTGGATCGGTTAGTTTTTTCTTTGGCTTTTGTTTTTTTTGATCTTCTAATTCTTCTAAAATACGTTTGGCATCTAGTATAAGAGAGGAGGGGAGACCTGCTAATTGAGCCACATGGATTCCGTAACTTTTATCTGTACTCCCTCTAATGATCTTATATAGAAAGGTAATGCGGTCATTAGACTCATGGACTGAAACGGTATAGTTGACAACTCCCTCTTCTTTTTCAGAAAGTCGAGTCAATTCTGAATAATGGGTTGCAAATAGAGTCTTAGCTTTGGATTTTAAGAGATACTGCGCAGTAGATTGAGCGATAGCAATTCCGTCATAAGTGGAAGTTCCTCTGCCAATCTCATCTAAGATGACAAGAGATTTGTCTGATAGATTATTTAAAATGTTTGCTGTTTCTACCATCTCTACCATAAAAGTAGATTGACCTCGGGCTAAATCATCAGATGCGCCAATACGTGAAAAAATACGATCCATAATTCCGATGTGTGCACTTTGAGCCGGAATATAAGAACCCATTTGGGCGAGGATGACAAGAAGGGCGACTTGTCTGATGTATGTCGATTTCCCAGCCATATTGGGACCTGTAATCAGAGCAAGCTTATTTTGCTCTTCATCTAAAAAAGTATCGTTTGGAATGAACTGGCAAAGCTTGTCTAAAATTGGATGGCGTCCTTGATCAATCTTAAGCGTTGAGCTTTCATCAACTATAGGTTTGATATAGTGGTTTTTTTGAGCCACTAGCGCTAATGATAAAAGAGCATCTATTTTTGCAATGATTTTTGCTGAATGCATCACAGGATCTCTAAAGGAAGCCACTTTTTGTCGAAGTTCTTCAAAAAGGGTGTGCTCCAAGCTAGAAACTCGTTCTTCCGCTTGAAAAATGCGGGTCTCATAGGATTTGAGCTCATCAGAGATGAAGCGCTCATTGTTAGCAAGCGTTTGTCTTCTATGGAAATGTGTGGGAACTAAATGTGCTTGCCCTTTACTCACTTCTAAGAAGTAACCAAAAACTCGATTATAACCTACTTTGAGGGTTTTAATTTTGGTCTCTTCTCTCACTTTTGCTTGGTAACTTGCAAGCCACTCTTTTGAAGTGGTGTTGACTTTTAGCCATTCATCGAGCTCTGAATCGTATCCAAGATTAAAGGTTTGCCCATCGCCCAATTTCAAAGAAGGGTCTTCTTTTAAGGCAGCTTCAATGTTTTGCACAAGCTCTTCTAGCACAAGAAGCTCACTGTTTAAACGAGTGAAAAGAGGCGATTTTAACTCTTTGAGTTGTTCTTTTAAATCAGGGATGACTTTTAGTGAGCGCTTCAAAACGTTGAGATCTTTTGCATTTGTATAATTAGTCGCAACCTTCATAATTAAGCGTTCTAAATCCTGAACTTCTCCTAAAAGAACTTTGAACTTTAAAAGAACATAAGGATTATGGAGTAAGTCCTCAATAGCATCTTGTCTTGCATGAATTTTTGAAACTGAAAGAAGGGGCTGTTGTACCCAATCTCTCATCAACCGAGCTCCCATAGGCGTCTTCGTCTGATTCAAATGGTGAAGAAGCGTCTGGTCTTTATTTTGCCTGTTTTGAGGCTCTATAACCTCTAGATGTCTAAGAGTAATATGATCGAGTAAAAGGTGGTCTCTCTCTTCAATCTTTTTGATCACTTGAACATGATCTGTCGGAAGACAGAGGCTTTCAGTTAAATAGTGTAGTAAAACTCCTGCACTATTAATAGCTGCAGTCATTCCTTTTAAACCGAATCCATCTAATGAATGAACTTTGAAATGTTGAATTAAAAGATCCAAAGCCATCTTAGGATCAAAGTGCCACTCTTCCAAAGTCGATGTTGAAAAATTAAAAGACATCTTCATTTCATCAAAAGAAAGTTTATGAGTCTCTAAGAGTTTTTCAGTGACGACAATTTCTGCAGGTTGCATCCGATATAACTCTTCAAGAAGGATTTTAAAGTCTGTGTGCTCAAAAACCCTGAAGTCTGAGGTGGTAATGTCTAGAAGAGCTAGTCCAAAGAGAGAACCAATTTGAGAGATACAGACTAAATAATTGTGCGCCTTAGAGTCGAGGAGGTTTGAGTCAATTAAAGTGCCCGGCGTGATAATACGTACAACTTCTCGCTTAACCAATCCTACGGCCTTTTTAGGATCTTCTGTCTGCTCAGCAACTGCTACTTTTAAACCCTTAGATAAAAGACGGTCAATGTAATTTTGAAAGGCATGATAGGGAATACCACTCATCGGTATTTCTTGTCTTTTGGTGAGTGTAAGCTCTAGAGCATTTGCTAAAATGGCAGCATCTTCATAAAAAGCTTCATAAAAATCACCCATTCGGAATAAAAGCAAACAACCCTTAGATTGCTTTTTGCATTGATGCCACTGCACCATCATAGGGGTGGGGGCTTTGGCGTTCAGAGTAGTCATAGGTGGCCTGGAAAAAATTTATCAGGCATTTTCGCAAAAATGGCCTTGGGAATGCAAGGAAAATAAATAAAAAATAAGTTGTATAATAAAATAACAATCCTATATCTAAATTTCTTTTTGAGGAGGTAACATAATATGAGTAACGATATTTCAAGTAATCCAAGCGGCGGTTCGCAATTTAGACCTAACCTAAAGAGTCTAGGCGGCGCTTCAGGTAAGATGACAGGTCCAGCTGGCGAGCGAAAGTGTAGCGTGCTTAAGCGGGGAGCAGAAGGAGTTGAAGTTCCAACACCTTCGATGATTTCGACGCCAGAGCAAAAAGAAAGTCTACATAAGCACTCTTTTAAGCAGCTAGATACTAAAAATTTTAATTGGCATCGATAGAAATAACAACTAATTACTGATAAGTTGTTTTAAAGCGGTATGTCTTTTTTGAATTTCATTGTTTTTAATCGCAATGGCAAGTGCTTTTTTAGTTCCAATCAAGATCACAAGTTTTTTTCCTCGTGTAATTCCTGTATAGAGAAGATTTCTGCAAAGTAATTTGAAGTGGTGCGTATGGATCGGCATCACAATACAAGGAGCTTCACTTCCCTGATATTTATGGATGGAAACGCAATAAGCTAAGTTTATCTCATCAAGTTCTGAGAAGCGGTAGGGGATGACTTGGGAGTCATACTTGATTTCAAGAGATTGTTCTGATAGGTCTAGAGATACAATTTTTCCAATATCTCCATTAAAAACCTCTTTTTGATAGTTATTGCGAAGTTGCATGACTTTATCGCCAACCGCGAAACGTTTTCCATACCAAACAAAAGACTCTCCTCTCGGGTTCAAAAGGGACTGCAATTTGCAATTTAAACTTTCAGTGCCAATGATTCCTTTTTTCATCGGAGAGAGAGCCTGGATCTCTGTTATAGGATCAAAGCCATATCGATCAGGAACCCTTTTTGCAACCACATCCGCTATTGTTTCTAAAACTTCTTCAGGCTCTTTAGCTTCTATAAAGAAGAAGTCATCGTCTTTTTCTGACTTGAGTTTAGGAAACATGCCCTGGTTAATTAAATGGGCGCTATAAGAGATTTTAGAACCACGGCCTTGCCTAAAGATATAAGTTAAAGTCGTCGTTGTCATTACTTTAGAGTTGATTAAATCTCGTAAAATATTGCCAGGGCCTACACTTGGTAATTGGTCAATGTCTCCAATTAAAATTAGACGACAAGTACTTGGAATAGCTTTTAAAAGATGGTAGAAGAGTTTGGTATCGATCATACTCGATTCGTCGACGATTAGAAGATCCGCATCTAGAGGAGTCTCAGCGTTAAATTTAAAACCACCTTTTTTAAAATCGTATTTTAAGAGGCTGTGGATGGTCGAAGCTGGCCGATAGGTGATTTCACTCATCCTCTTTGCTGCTCGTCCAGTAGGCGCCGCTAAAACAACTTTCCTGGAGAGTTTTTCTGTGATACGAATGATCGCTTTGGTAATAGTACTTTTTCCAGTACCAGGTCCACCAGTAATAATCTGAATCTTTTCAGATACTCCGGCTATTATAGCTTCCTTTTGAGCCTCAGCAAAACGTATTTTTAAAATGTCTTGTACCCAATCTAAAGCCTTTTGGCCATCGACTTCTCGAAGCCTACTTGGATGATCTTTCAATCGATAGATCTCTTTGACGATCCCATTCTCTGAGATATAAAGGGGCTTGAGCCAAACGAGCTCTTTTTCTTCAAGTTTCTCTAATGCAATCCTCTTTTCAGCATTTAAATGAAATAAAACAGGCTCGATCTCTTTAGAGTCTAATTCTAAAAGCTCAGAGGCTAGAGGGATGAGTTCTACCTTTGGGTAGCAGACATGTCCTTGCATTGAGAGCTCATTTAGTAAATATTCAATGCCCGCTGCTATGCGAGCAGGTGAGTGTTTTGCTATTTGAAGTGAGGCTGCAATTTGATCGGCTATTTTAAAGCCGATCCCCTTAATGTCTCGAGCGAGCTTATAGGGGTTCTCTTTGACCACTTCAATGCTCTTTTGCCCATAGAATTTGAAGATTTTTTGAGCGTAGGCAGGGCTTACGTGGTAGGACTGTAAAAAAACCATTACATCTTGAATGCATCGGTGAGATTGAAAGCAATCAACAATGCGGTCCAATTTTTTCTGACCAAGTCCTTCAATTGCCAAAAGTTTTTGAGGGGAATTTTCTAGTACTTCTAGCGTTTCAATACCAAAAGAAGTGACGATTTTTTTAGCAAATTTAGGGCCTATTCCCTCAATAAGTCCTGAGGCTAGATACTTCTCGATTCCAAGTAAGCTCGCGGGCGCTTTTTTTTGATAAGATTCAACTTGAAACTGCCTGCCATGCTTTGATTCAGTCTTCCAGTGACCTCTGCAAATAAGGGTCTCACCTGGATGCAAATCCACCATTTTTCCAACAATGGGAATAGGTTCTAAAATTTTGGCGCATTTAAGCTTTGCCACAGTAAAAGCATTTTCAGGGTTAGAAAAAGTAATCCGTTCAATATGCCCTGTTAATTCATCCATAGAAAAGGTCTATTTTAGTAAAGAAAACAGTGTAGCTAGATTTATTTGTAATGTCATTTGTTATTTTTTTCAAAAGGAATTGAAAACTATATTGTGATTCCTCTATCTTTATTTAAAATTTAAAACTTACAAGCAAATTAGGCTCAAATGACTAGATCAAAATTTAGATATTTTTTACTTTTTCTTCTTTTAACTTTTTCTGTGTCTCTCTTTTGTGCCAAAGAACAATCTGAAAATCCAGAGGGAGAGGAATACGAGCAATACCTGGCGAGCCTTCCTCTCTATGACGAACCCATCTCTTTGCCTAAAGAGCGCGTTTATGACTCTGCATCACTCTCTTGGGTTCCATCCTCTCATGTAACGGGCCTGAATGTTTTGGGGCTTGTACCTTCTGCCTACATTGGAGTAGGTTGGGTACGATTTGATTCGATTCAAGAGAATTCAGCTCTTTTTGAATATTCCTGGGGATATCGCGTTTTTAGCTTTTGTAACCTTGCTTTTTCCTACCAAAATCAAATCATGGAAGTGAAAGACTTCTCTGATAAAACTTGGCGTCTTGGAAGACGGCAATACAAAGATAACTCTAAATTTGCTCTACATGCACTCATGTTTAAGGGCTATATTGAATCTCCTAGGGTTTTACGTGTTGACCGCTTTTTTATTACCCCCTACATTGCGATGGGAGTGGGTCCTGGTTGGGTGCAACGAGGTATCTATGGAACCTCAGTAGGTACTTGGGAAGGGGATCTAGGAGTGCGCTTTGGAGCTATTCATCGAATTTCATTTATCTCTTTCATGGCAGGTGGCAAGTATATTGGGTGGGGAAATCTCGGACACTCTCTTGTTCAATATCTTGGACTTCGCTTAAACTTCTAATTAAGGATTCATCTTATGAAAAAAACGATCTTTTTACTTTTAACTCTCATTTTCTTTTCACCCCTCTCTTCTCAAGAAGAAGCAGGGACCCCTTCCGTTTTTGAAGCACTAGAAATGCTGATTCAAGAAGCATCGAAAAACACCGAATTCGATACTGAGCAGACGAGTGTAGACGCAACTGAAGAAGACTTGCAAATGGAAGATCCTGTTCTTGCTTTAGATAACTTTGAAGGGTAACTTTCAGGCTTCATAGCTTTTGAAGAGACCTATTATTGGATTGATTCAGAAAGAAGAATAACAAGGAAACTTGATGAATCTACGTTAGGAGATAATAGATGGTTCCAGTTATAAATTTTCATAATGATTTGCTTGGTTGCGTTGAGGGTAACGAGAAGAAATACGATTTTAATTCCAGAGAAGTGATGACTTCAATTCCTCAGATGCAAGAGGGTGGCGTTAGAATTGAAACTTTGGCAATAGGAGTTCTTACCTTAGAGAGTTCTGTCCAAAAGGCACAGAGGCAACTTGTGCTCTACCAAAAATTGCTCAAAGAACATAAAGAGCAAGTTGCATCACTTTCTAACTATTCAAAAGAAACAAAAAAAATTCATTTTTTACTCGCTTTGGAGAACGCTTCTGGTCTTTTAATATCAGGCGAGTCTTTCGACTTAGCTGTGAAACGTCTAGAGGCTATACGATTAGTTGAGCGTATTTTATATATTTCTTTAACTTGGAATCATGAAAATGTATTTGGAGGGGGCAACGCATCAAAGACGGGGCTGAAGGAGGCTGGGAAAGAGCTTCTAAAGTATATGCATCAAAAAGAAATAGCAATTGACTTTAGTCATACATCTGATGCCCTTGCCTATGATATTTTAAATTTTATTGATCAAAATAATTTAGAAATTCCTTTTATTGTTAGCCATTCTAATTTTAGACCTATTAAAGATGTCCCTAGAAATTTGCCTGATGAATTAACAAAAGAGCTTATTAAAAGAGGCGCTGTCATTGGTTTAAACTTTGTACGGCATTTTATTGGAGATAATCCAGAAGACTTTTTGGAGCATATTGAGCATGCGTTTAAGCTTGGTGCAGAAGATGCTCTTGTTTTAGGTGCTGATTTTTTTGGAGGTTTTGTAGTTCTTGAGAACCTCTCTTCAAAACTGCAACTTCCCATGTTTCAAGAGGGATTTGGAGACTCGTCTTGTTATCCTAAATTCATTGAACTTCTTAAAACCCGTTTTGATGAACAAGTGATTAGAAAGATCACGTATGAAAATGGGCTTAGCTATCTAGAGAAACTTTTAAAGAAATCGCTCTCATAATATTGGGCTGCTTAGGTGATCTACTTATTTATAATGGTAGTTTAGAAAATAGTTCTTGTGAGGGCCAATAACTCTCCAATCAAAATTGATAGATCGAGATGACCAGTTGAGAGTCCCAAGATAGGTGTCTTGTTTACACAAATGGGCGTCTAAAGAGACGAGTGATTTGGCCCCTGAAAGAGTCAAATGGAAGAGGAATGTTGGTTTTAAAACGCCGTATCTCAAATGTTCTAAAGTGATTAAAGTTCTATCTATGTCTAAAGTCCACCGAAAGCTGTTACTAAAAGCGGTATCTGGTAATTGCTCAACGTACCAATAACCCTTTTCATTGAAAATGATGGTATTGGCATCAGGCGTCAAGATCTCAACTTCAGCCTTCCCTATTTTTTGTTTCTTTCTCTGGGATTGAATCGAAAGAGTCGTAAGATCTAAAGACTTGATTTTTTTCAGTCTCTTCCAGAAATCTTGAAGTGGGTTTCTGTCTTTATTTTTAATTGATTGATTTTTAATGATTTAATCTTGAAGTGATAGGTCGCTTGCATCTAAATTTATAGTCTGCTAGAGCAAGCAAGTTTTAATTGCACACTTTCACAGATACCAGAATAAAATGCTGTAAAAAGATCACTCTCAATAGCCAACGTTTCTTTAATAAAAAAGCGGGCAGGGGACTTATTCAGGTCAGCCTGAATTTCTTTCAAGTGATGCTTTTCTTCTCGAATCACATTTGAAATAGAAAAAGGCATTTGATGTTCTTTAATTAAATTTTGATAGAGTTGATAAATTTCTAGTGCTCTTACTTCGATTGCATAGGTCACAAGTAAGTAGCTGTATATTTTATAATCTTTATAAGATATTTGTTTTGTTTTTAAAAATCTTGAAATTTTTAAATTGAGCTTGGATAGGTAGAATAAGCTTGAATACCCTCCTAATAGCTCATCAGGCGAATAGTATCTTAGATTCATATTGCTGATTTTTTGAATTTGAGATTTAAAAAATAAGCATGTCTGAATTCTTCTGCTGCATGTTTAAGCAACTCCTCTTCAACAATTATGGGATGTTGTGATTCAGCAATTAACTTAGCTCCACAGTTCTCTAGGTAAGAAAGTGTGTTTAACCATCGCATATGCAAACCAGGGTTTCGAATGATGATTTGTAGTATTTCTAGTATGTTCATAAATAATCCTCTTTAAAAAATGACTCTATAGCATTATAAATAGTTGCGAGCTCCTCTTTCTCAATACAATAAGGAGGGAGTATATGAAATGAATTCCCCAATGGGCGGATCAAAATTTTTCGATTAATAAAGTAATTAGAGATTGTATTTCTCATCTTGTTATAGTAATTATTTCTTTGGCTACTTTGGCAGGTAATGGCCAACAACGTGCCTGTCACATCAGATGAAGTAATGCTTGGGTGCACCAAAGATTTTGAGAATTCGTGATGAGAAGCTTCAATTTCTTTTCGCTGCTGAATGCACTGCTTAGTTTCCAGTAATTCTAGAGATGCAATAGCTGCTGCGCAAGCTAACGGATTTCCACAGTATGTATGGCCATGTAAGAATGCTTTAGATCTATCCACAGATAGAAAGTTTTCAAAAATACCCTTTCGAAATATTGTAGCTCCTAAAGGCAAAAAGCCGCTAGTTAAGCTCTTAGCCAAGCAAATAATATCAGGTGTAGTCTTAAGAAGTTCACTGACAAAATTTGGACCTAACCTTCCCATCCCTGTCATTACTTCATCAGCAATGCTTAAAACATCATGTTCTCTGCAGATTTCTAAAAGCTGGTCTAATCCTTTTAAAGTGTGTTTTTTCATCCCAGAAACTCCCTGTATCCAGGGCTCAAAAATAAAGGCAGCAACATCACATTTTTTTAAATGACTGAGTAACTGATTACAAGATTCCTCTTCGAAACCTTCTATGGGAGGTAAAATATATTGAACATCAAATAAGTGATTTTCAAAGGCGTTGTTAAAAATACCCCTTTGGGAAACGGACATAGATCCAAAAGTTTCTCCATGATAGCCATCATAAAAAGCGATAATTGTTTTTTTGGATCCTAATGAATTGTTAAACCAATATTGAATAGCTACTTTTAATGCGGTCTCTACAGCTGTCGATCCATTGTCAGAAAAAAATACTTTTTCATAACCCTCTGGCAAAATATTGATGAGCCTATTTGAAAGTTCAATAGCTGGAGCATGCGTGCAATTTGCCAACATAACATGCTCTAAAGATTCAAGCTGCTTTTTAATAGCTTGCTGAATATAGGGGTGGCTATGACCATGAAGAGTGGCCCACCAAGAAGAAATTGCATCAATGAATTTTTCACCTTTATCATTAGTGACAGATGCTCCTGAGGCGGTTTTAACCATAATTGGGTTAGATTCAGACATTGCTTGAGTGAATGGATACCAAATATGATCTACTTTTTTAGTTGATCTTTCCAATACTGATTGTTTTTCCATTGCTTTACATACCTCTCTATCACTTTTAGATTTATTAATTTTTCTTCATTTATACGTCCTAGAAAACAAGTTGAGGTGTGCTTCAAAATAGCTTCCTCTGTATAAGTATTTTTGTTTCCGTTAAATATAATTCCCTCAACAGGAATCCCTTTTTGTTCTAGAATTTTCAAGGTCATTAAAGTGTGGTTAATGCTCCCTAAATAATGCTTTGAAACTACAATCCATTTGCAAGGCCAGTGAGCAAAAAGGTCTAAAGTTGTTTCGGATGAATTAATAGGAACAAGAACTCCTCCAACTGATTCGATAATTAAGTTTATTTTTTCTGTAGGGAATTGGATATTTTTTGTGTAGAGTTCTCTTTTTTCAAGATCAGCAGCCTGGTGAGGAGATACAGGATTTTTAAATGAAAGCTTAGTTTCAATAATTTTTTCTGAACTTAATCCTGTTAGTTCAAGTATTCGGTCACTGTCTAAATCTAATCCACAATTAATAGGTTTATAATAAGATGCATTTAGCATTTTAGTTAAAATAGCGCTAACTAGCGTTTTACCAACATCTGTTCCAATACCAGCTATTAAATAGATCATAGGCTCTCTCTAAAAGAAGCTATTACAGCCAAGAGCTTATCTATTTGTTCTTTGCTGTGTGATGCGTGTAAACAAATCCTAACCAAAACTTGTTGCCTCCTAGTTGTGGGAGGCATTAAAAGAGCTATTTGTATTTTGTTCTTTAGAAGTATGCTTTCTAGTCTTTTGCCTTCACATAGGTTTTTTATTTCAAGAGTCTGAATAGCACAATCACTAGCCTCAGAAATTAAATTCATCTCAAGAGCTTTCGTTGTAAAGAAATCAATATTTTGATTTAACTTCTTCCTCAGAGAAGAAGATTGCATGTTTTTTATGTACACTTGATCAATTAAGACATAATTATATAAAGGCAAAGCGGTAGAATAAATGAAGGGCTTACTGAAATTTATTAAATAATTCTTAATCTCTTCAGGGCATAAAATTACAGCCCCACAAGCTCCTAAAGCCTTTCCAAAAGTGTGGATTCTAATGTCGATTTGATCTTCTAACTGATATTCTTCAACTAAACCCAAGCCTTGTTCACCTTTAACTCCGGTTGCATGAGCCTCATCTACAATTAATTTAGCATTAAAGAGCTGAGATAATTTTGTTAATTCTAGTAATGGAGCAGGTTTACCTCCTGTAGAATAAATTGTATTAACTGTGATGTATATATTTTGACAGCCTAGCTGATGGCGCAGAATTTGTGTTTTTAGGTGTTTCAAATCATTATGCTTAAAATGAACAACTTGAGCGGGGCTGTTTAATGCCCCTTCTCTAAGGGAAGCATGAATATGTTCATCAAGAATGATGAGGTCATCAGATTGAGGTAAGGTGGATAATAAAGCATAGTTAGCTAGATACCCAGAATTGCAGATCAAAGAGGCCTTTGACTTATGATAATCACTAAGTTTTGACTCAAGGTGGTCAATAAAACAATGGTTCCCGCTGATAAGGCGAGAGCCTGTAGATCCTAAAATAGGAGCTTTTTTGTCCATTGAGTTTGCAATGTTCTGAAAGGTTTTATCTACTTGGTTTTTAAGATCTCTATCTTTTGAGAATCCAAGAAAATCATTTGAAAAAAATCTAATGGCTCCCAATCTATTTTAGGAAGTTTTCGAAGTAACCCAAGCTCCTCCCTTTCTTTGAGTCTCTTTAAGATATGATTAGTCTGCTTTAGCATATTCAGAATAAGGTTGTGTAGGGGTTAAATTGAGAGTATCGAACAAAACTTGATCATCACTTTCAGAAGGGTTTGGGGCTGTTAGTAGTTTTTCTCCCCAAAAAATGGAGTTTGCTCCAGCTAGGAAGGCGATGCCCTGTTCAGCGATTGTCATCCCATCCCTTCCAGCTGATAGGCGTACCATACTTCTTGGCATAATTATCCGTGAGATAGCTATAGCTCGAATAAGTTCCCATACAGATATTTTTTTTCTGTGAGCTAAAGGTGTGCCTTTTATTGCAATCAATTGATTTATGGGTACTGACTCTGGGTGTGGATTTAGAGAAGACAACGTCTGAATCAGTTTTAGTCTATCTAAATAGGTTTCTCCTAAACCAATGATTCCTCCGCAACAAACCGTAAGGTTAGCTTCCCTGACATTTTGGATGGTTTCTATGCGATCTTGGTAGGTCCTAGTGGTAACAATTGTTTTATAAAATTCTTCGGAAGAGTCTAAATTATGATTATAAGCGTAAAGCCCAGCTTGTTTGAGCTTTTTAGCCTGATCTTTAGAGAGCATCCCTAGGGTACAACAAACTTCAAGTCCCATTCCGCAAATATCTTTGATCATTTCTATTACTCTTTGGAATTGAAGATCATCTTTGATGTTACGCCAAGCAGCTCCTAAGCAGATACGAGATGATCCGTTCTCTTTAGCTCTTTTTGATCTTTTTAAAACTTCTTCTCTTTTGAGCATTGCTTGAGGTTTTACAGCCGTTTTGTTTTTGGATGACTGAGAACAATATTTACAATCTTCAATGCATCCTCCTGTTTTTACCGAGATTAAGTGGCAAATTTGAACCTCTCCTAATCGATAATATTTTTGGTGAATTGCTGATGATTTGCTAATTAATTCCAACATCGGGAGTTGGTATAAAGCTTCTAGCTCTCGAAGAGTCCAATCGTGGCGAATCATAGAAAAGTCCATTTTGACTGATTTAAAACCTGGTATAGTAACTAAAACTCATCAATTGCGTCAAACTTCAGGAGTCTGTTTTTAAGCTATAAATTAGTTAAAACTTGAACAAAATGTACTTATTTCATATGATTGTATACAATTTCCGGTTAAAAAAAAGTTAGATATGCTCTCATCTTTATTTAGCAATGTCACTCATGAACGTTTACTTCTTTTTTTATTTGTAAACCAAAGAGGGTATGGCTCTCAAATTAGTTCCTCATTAGAGGTTCCGCTAACGCCTATTCAATATGGATTAAGCCGTCTTGAAGAAGGGGGGGTATTGAGGAGCCATTTTAACCTAAACAAACGTATTTATGAATTTAACCTAAACTTTCCACTTTTTAGTGAACTTCAAGAGCTTTTGAAAAAAGCATATATCCTTCTCCCTCCCATCTTAAAAAATAAATACTGTTTATTTGATAAACTTAATTCATTAATAAAAAATGATTCAGATAAGAGTTGTATGCAGGCTAAAGAGCTCGAGCGCTTTTTTTCGAGGTTGGGAAAAGTTAAAAAATTAGAAGTGCAAGCCTACATTAAACAAAAAAATGCCCTTCTTCAAAAAGTGGGTAGAGCAGACGTTGAAATTTTAAAAAATAACAAAGATCAAATTACTTTTTTGGAAAAAGGGTATTGGGAAACACCTGATTATAATCAATTAAACTTTAAAAATTGTTTTTGTTGGACTCATAACAAAAAGGAAAATTTGATTAGAATTGAGCATCTATTGCATGGGAATAACGACCCAATGTTCCTATTTGATCTGCAGGTCGAGAAGACGAACCTTCTAAAAGCTACCAATATTTATTATCATAAAGAGAATGTCCATTTAGCCAAGATTAAATGGAACAAAAAGCAAATCATTTTTTCATGGCGAATTATAGGTGCTTCTAAAAATGATTTTTTCCATTATGTTTACCAATAGGGAAAGCTTGCTCACTTTGACATGAAATAGGAGTCTAGCGTCTCCAGGGGAGATTCATTAAGTTTCCTGTCATAGTTTTAATTTCAGAGTCTATTCCCAAAACAACAATTTGTTCAGAATCTTCATTGCCTGTATTAAAAAACTGATGGGGAACGTTAGCCGGGCAGATTACCGTACAAGGGGCTTTGAAAAAAGTTGCCTTGCCATCGATTTCGACTTTGCCTTCTCCCTTTAAAAAAACGAAAACCTCTTGGGTATTGTGAACATGGCGAGGAGTACAGCTGCCTGGTGCTATGTGAGACTTCCAAACTTCAAATTCATCAGATCCCATAGAAGCTGTTGCAATGCCAGTTAATTGATTTCCGCTATTTTCAAAAGCAACTAGATCGTGATGATTCACAATTATCGGTTCTACTGCAAAACAAAAAGAAGAGGATAGAATTAAAAATAAAAGCTTTTTCATGAGAAATCTCCAAAAAAAATAAAAAATTAGATACAAGTCTATTTCATCGGGTAGTAAAACTCAATTGATCTTTAATAGGGGCATGTTCTGAGTTTCAAGCAAAAAAACCATGCAGAGTAATGGCAAGAAAGCCATGAGCCAAGGATGCCGCCCAAAACCCACGACTGAAGAATAACCATCCGAAAACAAGACTGATTAAGGTGTTTAAGTAAAGAACTTGAAAAATGTCAAACCCTGATGATATACCAGCAGCAAGTCCCCCAGGAAGATGTGAGATACCAAATATAAGAGCTGAAATGATATTAGCGGACCATAAAATCTGCCACCGATAGTTTCTGTAATTTTTAAAACACTTGTTTATAAGAAAAAAAATAAGAGAAAACAGAAAAAGGCGAAATAATACCTCTTGATTGAACGCTGCGTTAATACTCGCTAAACTACCTGCCCAAGCGGGAGCTCGAGATAATACGCTAGAAAGCACTGTTCCTTTAAAAAGAAGGAAGTGGACGAGTAGGCCGCAAAAAATACCGCTTATGACTCCTGGATAGATAACTTCTCTCATAGCATTCTTTACAAAAAAAGGCTTGAGATCTGTTTTAGGTAAAATATAAAAACTCGAGAAACAGGCAACTCCAGAAATTATCCCTTCTCCCAGAGTTGTCTGCCAAAGCAAAGAAATGTTAAGAGTTGTTGTAGAAAGGTCCATCAAAAAAACTTGGTAGGGGATTGAAGCCCAGGCGCCTAGAAGGCAAACTAGCCACAGATAAACAAAAAGCTTTTTGTCTTTAAAAAAGTCTAGTGACTTTAAAAAAGTTCCTTGATTGACTGAAATAGGGATCTTCATTTCTCTCGTCTTTTTAATCCAATATTTATTAGTTTACCCTTTTTGCTAAAAGGTGACTACCAGTGGTTTTTTACCGATTCGATATTTGTTTCTTTAAAACCATACTTCCATGAAAACGTTTTCCTTTCTTCATATGAAGTTGAGCTGTTGGGATCGAATAATTAATAAATTCTTCTTGAGACTCATTACTCCTAATGACTTCTTCACCATTAGGATTATAAATGCAGCTATGGCCAGGACAGCTTAAAATACTGTCATTAGGCCAAACCCAATCTGAAGCAATAAACCAGCAGCGATTTTCAAATGAACGGGCGGCAAATTGAGGATAATAAGCTGGTCTTCTTGAATATGGATGACTCAATGGAACCTTATTGCACATAGGGCAAAAAATGATTTCAGCACCCTTTGATGCGAGTATATGAGAGGGCTCAAAATAGAGAGCATCTAAGCAAACGACAACCCCTATATTTATTCCTTTGCATACGATTGGTAAATAAGAAGATCCGGGTGTAAAGTAATTGTAATATAAGTAATGCTTTCTTTGAATATGTAATAACTTCCCTTTTTCTATTATTGCAACAGAGTGGCGTTGTTGATTTAATCAGGATCGGCCGATTCAGACAAATAAATATTTAAGAAAATAAGCGTATAAATGAAAATGGACTCCTGATAACGATAACAAGGAGTCCAAAGATGAGCTACGTTAAACGTAACTGGAAAGAATATAACAAAAAACTGGTTAATCGAGGAAACATTTTTCTTTGGATTGAGGAAGATACTTTTAATCAGTGGACTGTGAAGAAGAAAAAGCGGGGTCGGCCCGCTTTTTCTTCTTCTGTTATCCAAACTGGTTGGTTTTTAAAGACTTTTTACCGCTGTACTCTAAGAGCTTTACAAGGTTTTTTAGATTCGCTTATTAAGCTCATGAAAAAAGATCAACGTTCTCCTCATTATAGTGTTTTCTGTAAACGAGCTGCAGAGGCAGCAGCTAGTTTACCTAAATTGAGCCAGAGAAGACCTACTGATTTAATTATAGACTCTTCAGGTCTCAAAATTTTAGGAGAGGGAGAGTGGAAGGACAAAGTACATCGATCTAGAACTCGAAAATCTTGGATTAAATTGCATATTGCCCTTGATGAAAGAACTCAGGAAGTTACAGCTGCTGTAGTTTCTGATGAATATACTTCTGATAGTTCAGCTTTACCTTTCCTCATAGAGAAAAGCCCAAAATCTGTGACAAAAGTATTAGCTGATGGAGCTTATGATCGCAGTAGTGTTCGTGAATTTTTAACTGAGCAAAAAATAGATCCCTGTATTCCTCCTCGTAGAGGAGGAATACTTAGAAAAGAACCCTATATGGAGTCCCGAAACCAAGATATTTTAGCTATTCGAGGGCTTGGAAATAATGAAGAAGGCTTTGCTCTCTGGAAAAAGCTTAGACTATACCACCGAAGAAGCCTTGTAGAGACGGCTTTTTCCAGACTAAAAAGCCTTTTTGGAAATAGACTTAACAACAAAAAATATCAGAATCAAAAAGCCGAAATTGAGTTTCGTTTACACGCCTTGAATAGATCTCTTCAATTCCAAAATTAAAAAAATTAATTGACTTCAGAAAGAGTCGCCTTAAGATCTGATTAAAGCAACAACGCCCAACAGAGTTGTATAGTTTTTTTGAAGATTTTTCAATAAACCCTAAAATTATTGTGGTCTCACTAAATTGGATTTCAGATAGAAAATTTAAAAAAAGAGTGTGATTCACTTCTAAAGAATTTTTCAATGCATCTTCATAATTATCATAGTAGCCTGTTAAAAAACCTTCAGGGAAACAAATAAATTGGATTTGATTTTTCTCTGCATAAAGTAAAGCATTGTAGATTTGCTTTTTCCTTTCTTCAAAATGGCTCCTAGCGGCAGATTGAAATATAGAAATCTTTATAAAGTTATTTTCTTTGGAATTCATTTTTACTAATATTTTTAAAAAGACTTATAAGCGTATTTGTTTTTTTAGAAAATCTAAAAATAGTAGCCCCTTTTTTTACTGGCAGCAAATATATAAAATGCTTATCCTTTATTCCAGAATTCCGATTGGAAAAATTATATTCCATCATTCTACTAAAAAATATAGGTTTCTTATGAAAAACTCATTGAAAGTGTTCAGTTCTGATCAATCATTCAAATTTTCATGTCTATATTTTTTTATGCTCTATTTCAAGTCTCTGAGACACCTCGCATAAACTAAAGCAATTTTAATCCCCTTTATTTTTTAAAAAAGTAGTAGTTTTATGAGTATTCCCAAGAAAATGGGACTCCTCGATGCGTTGCTCATCCAAGTTAATGGTATGATAGGAGCAGGTATTGTTGGAATTCCATCCATTTTAGCCCAAGCAACAGGATCCGTTGGATTGCTGTCATTTTTAGTTTGTATTCTTTTAGTTCTTTGTATGACCTATTCATTAGGAGAACTATCCTTAGTGTATGGTGGAAAAGCGTGGTGTTATCGATTTCCCAGCTTTTGGGCTCCTCACTATGTAGGGGTCATCTCTTCTTTATTTTATGTGATTGGCCTGCACATTGCTTTGGGCTTCGTATGCCAACAAGGAGGCTTATGGCTTCATGAATTGCTTCCAATTTTGTCTGCAAAAATTTTAAGTCTCCTTACAATAGTTATTTAACTTTGCTTATTTATTTGGGAAAAGAAGCCTCGTCAATTTGCAATATTTATTTCTATAGTCATTGTTCTATCAGTGTTGTTAACGAGCACTATTTGTTTCACTCAGTTTGATAAACAAGTATT
>FUWD013233027.1_pt1 | contig 21085 bp, 26 predicted proteins | sample 1063281 | NCBI WGS metagenome assembly FUWD01 (sample SAMEA79048168, study PRJEB19326) | metagenome | biome: marine | reverse complement strand
AAAAACGGTTAAAGTGGATGAAAGCTTCGACCATGGGTTGGAACTGAATACCAACACAGCTATGAATTGTGGCCATGCGGGCAGGAAATGGAACTTGCTCAATACGTTGAGCTAGAACTTAAAAAGGTACTGCCTTTAGTCGAATATGATGCTGAATATACATCAGAAGTCTACTGGAGTCTTTCGGCTGAATATCGGGTCGGGCTATGATCATGACCACGACATGTGGGATGCGCAAAAAGAAGATTGGGTAAAAGTAAAATCTGAAATAGAAAAAAAAAGTAGTCATTTTTATTACGCACAACGCTGAGGCTATGTGTAGTGCCGACCTTGAATAAATTACTACACTAACAGATAAATAGAAAATAATGAGTAAAGAACAGAACTTAGAAGATAAAGATAAGGCATTACGTATAGCTGATGTTATAGAGCGTTTTTCTTCTGAAGACGAAATATTGCAATGGTTATACTTAAACACTCCATTTGCTATTAAGCCGAAAAGTAAACACGCAAAAACGCTTTTAGTAAACCCATTTACAAGTAGTCACGCATTTGAAGAAGTATGTAAGCATTTAGCAAACAAGTTGTATAATGCTCGCTAACGTTTATGGTATAGTGCGTCGCGACCTTACAGCACGAACTTAATTAACCACACAAACCAACTAACTTATTTAAAAACTAGAAATATGGCATTAGATTACGGACACACTTGCCCCGACATTGATAGAAGTATTAAAGCATTCAAATCTGATATTGAAAGCTATTTGAGCAATATGTTAGATGATAGTTGCCCTATGCTTGAAGGTAAGCAAAAGGAAGATTTCATTAAGGATTATGTTAATCAAATGTATAAAGACTTTGAAAGTAACTTTGAAGATGTTAGAAAGACTAATGAGGATATGCGAAAAGAAGCAGATAGGCAAATAGAGTATGCAGAAGAAAAAACTTCTGATGCAGAAGAAGAAATTAAGGATTTAAATGCTCGAATTAAAGAATTAGAGGAACAAGTTTCAGAACTAGAGTCTGAATTAGATGCAGTATCATAGTCTTGTAGCTAACTCATCCAAAGCGCACAAAACAAGTTCTAACCTCTCAAACTTCGCTCGATATCATTGGACAAATCACGTTCAATTTTATCAAGTTCGGGGTTACTCAGCCCTAACCATTCACGTGCTTCATTAGTAAAAAACGCTTTATTCATTTGATCTGGAGTAACAGCTATAACTATTTTCGCCACGTTACGAGCGATTGTGTAAGCAAAATTTAAACTATTTAACATGGCTCCAGACAAGAGCAAAGTAACTTTATTAGATTCCCTACCTGATGCTTTTCTAAATGCTTTGTAGCCTCCTAAAATCACAGCGCCTTTTTTACCAAATCGGATATCATTAGATGCAAACTTAACCGGCCCGATCCGAGCAGCTTTAACATTAATCGAGCCGTTTTTTAAATACGTAACATCTCCTATTTTCCAGGCTGATATAGGATTAGTCGAATAGCCGTTATTTGATAGCGTACCACCAAGAAATTTACCTTTTTCCGTGCGATCTAAAATAGCCGATTGCGCAGCAGTACCTACACGGGCAGCCGAAACGCCTAGCTTTGCATTTGAAAACGCATTTTCTAAATCGGGGATTATTTGTCTACGAATTGACAATGGAATCTAATAAAGATGAACCGTTACCGCCTATAGTTTCTTCGTTATCTTGCGGTTCAGGAATGCCTAGTTTTTTGTAAATATGTGAAACGGGAATAGGGACGATGCGAGAAGCTTGTAGTAAACCGTTTGAGATTTTTTGAATATCAATTTCTTCGGGAATATGCGTTTGATAATTTGGATAGTCTTCATAAGCTAAATCGGGGAAGTTAACACGAACTAAAGAATTAACTATTTGATCGTTGATAATCTCGTCTATCCACTCTGCATCATCTTCGATAATATTGCTTAATACTTCAAGATGCGTTTTAGATGCAGCTAAAGAACCTCCGCTTACGTCTGTTGTAAGATTTTGCCCTAAAATACCGATAGCCATCTCTGTATTTGCGAGGGCAATTAGCTTTTCATAAACTTCAACATTAGCTGAATTTGAACCGTTATGAATTTTATAGTCCATTCCTTGCAGCATTAGCCCGTAGCGATTAGAGCCAACCGAGCTTAGCAGCTGCGTAATTAAAGACCTATTCTTTTTTAGCATATCTTCGCTGACAGTAGCTGTCACTACTGGATGGCCGTATTTTTCTGCGTACTGGCTCCAATTCATTACAGCGAATAGCTTTATTAAGTACCATCTTGCAATACCCCGCATGAATCCTTGTAAGTCGTACTTTCCTTTTATTTCTTTGTCAACGGCCAGCGTTAGTACACTTTCATCAACTAAGCTTTGAGCTGATATAACACGTGAGCCAGTCAAATATTCTGAAATAAGTAATTCGCCAAAAGCCGTTTTTTCTTCAATTAAGTATTGGTTGTTTTGCTCGTATTTGCTTTTATCTACCGGGACTAGCTGATCTATGCATAGTTTACCCTCTTTTGCTTTCCATACTTTTTGGTGCATTTGTACCCCGTAAGCTCTGCCGTCCATTAATTGCGCTATATACGCTTTCCATTTTAGCGCTTCTAAGTTACCAGCAACAAAGTCGGCAGCCTCAATTGATTTTGGATTATCTCTATTGCCTGCGCTTATTAAGTACTTAAATTTTGAAACGGCTTTACGTCTATTGTTAATCATGCCTTTCAGTCTGGCATCACTTGCTTCTATAAACTCATATAATTGGTAAAGGTCGCCTATTTTACCCGACTCAGCTGAGCCAATTATTTGCTGAACAAACTGCATATTCAACGTCGTAAATACGGTAACGTACCTCGACATTTGCTTAGTTTCTAAAAACTCAGAGTACAAATTGCTATCTAGTGAGGCCATAAGAATAAATAAATGTTTTTTTAATGTGTTGCAATTTACAAAAATAATTTGTTTATATTAGCCTAACTTTAAATGTTAGACAGCTCTAACTTATTTTTATGGCCCTTCGATACATTACACTTGCTGAGCTAGTAAATGAGATTCCTGAATCATTGCAGGGGTCTATGACTGACGACGCTCCAAATTCCGAAACGAGTGTAGACAGCATATTAATGCAGTTCGGAGAAAGTGCAGAGGAAACAGTAGAAAGCTATTTATCGGGTCGGTACATTATTCCGCTTCAAGCGCCTGACGGAACAAGCCCTAATAGCATTAAGAAAGCTATTTTTGTTATCGTGAAATACTTTCTTTATGGCAGACGTGACCAAATTGATGCAGGAATCCAAGCTCAATACGATAATGTGCTAAGGTGGTTTAAAGACATTGGAAAGGGTTCGGCTAATATAAATTTGTTATTAGCCGATGGATCTGTTTCAACGCAGGGCGGAGCGCAAGTAAGCGTTTCTCCGCAAGCTAACAGTCAATTTAGTCAATCGAATTTTATATGAGTTGGGTAGATTTTGATACTGAAATTGAAGACCAAATTGAAACGGTTTTAAGCGCTACGAACAGCGTATTTGAGGTTAATAGGTACTTTGAAACAACCAGCCCCGACGATTTATTACATTTTATTTTAAGTAAAGTTAAGAGCAAACCAGCCGTTTTTTTGCGCTCAACGGGGGTGCAAGCTGATAATCTTAACACGAATGGCACATTAACAAATGGAACTTTTGATGTTCAGATTATATTTGCTGCAAATGATGGTGGTAAAATGAAGCAAATCAAAGGCGAAAAAAGATCAGTAAACATATTAGTAGGACTTGCAATGAATCGATTAAATGGTTTTGAATTAGACTTAACGGGTCAACCATCTCAACCTTTAGTGTTCCGTTCTTTAAGAGATTTATTTGTCTCTGATTCAATTGATGTACGAATGGCAACTTTTGCCGTTGAAGGTGTAACTCTAAATATGGATACAGTATGAAATTAGATTTATTTGGCCTAGTTGGAGAATACCCAATCGACGCTGAAAGTATAAATTTTGCATTAATGCAAGCAGGGAATGAGCCGATTGAAGCGACTATTTTTAGTCCTGGTGGTTCATACTATGTAGGCGAGGCAATTCATTCTTTAATAAAAGCTTATGAACCTCAGACAAGTATTAAAATTATCGGAATTGCAGCAAGTGCAGCTACTCGTATAATGCTTGCGTTTGACAAGATCACAATAGAAAAAGGCTCATTCATAATGATTCACAACCCTGCTATATCGGCTGGGCGATTCGATTATGTAGAAGCTGAAAAGAAAATAGACTACTTAAAAAGTTTAGCGGCAACATATGCAAATGCTTACTCTGCAAAGACTGGCTTGCCCGTTGCGCAAATGCAAAAAATGATGGATGAAGAAACTTATTTAAGCGCTGAGCAAGCGCTAGAGATGGGTTTTGTAGACGAAATTGTAGGGGCAACAAATGAAATAGCTGTTGCTGCGTCAATGGATTTTACTACTGATTTTATCACAGCCAAAGCGCCTAAAGAAGTTCAAGCGCTTTTTAATCAAAAACAACAAAACCAAAAAAATGAGATGAAAAAAGAACTCATAGCGGTTTTAGCGATGGATGCGACGGCAAGCGAAGATACTATAATTGAAAGTGTGAAAGCATTTACAACAAAAGTAACTGCGCTAACTGATGACATTCAAGCTAAAAGCGAATTAATTACGGGGCTAAATGCTAAGATTGAAGCTAATAAAATAGAAGTAAACGAGTTGAAAGCACAAGTGCAATCGCACGAAGCTGAAACCGTTCTAGCTGAATTAATTAGCAAATCGGGCAAACAAGTATCTGACGAAGTAAAAGCTAAGTTAGAAAAGCGTGTCAAGTCCTATTTAGCCGATTCTGACGCAGAATCTAAAGCGGATCGGATGGAAGATATGAAGCTGTATGTAAACGCTTATGGTATCAAGTCTGATCAGTCTGCTAATACAAAAGAATCTGGGCGTGCTAATCTTGGCACCGAAAGCTCTATTGATCTTGAACATAAAATCGTTGCTAGAACTAACGAAATTATGGAAACAAAAAAATTAAAAATTTCAGACTATGCTAACGCTTACGCAGAAGCATCTGAGCAAATTAAACTAGGAAAATAAAATGGCTTTTGAATTAAGCATAAAAAAAATAGCATCATGGGGCGCTAAAGCTACTGAAGCTTTAACCGTTGGGCGTGGTGTAGTGATTGATTTTACAGCTCGCACCGCATCTTATCCAGCAGCTGCTGGTAATTTAGCGCATGGCGTTGTGGTTGTAAATGCAGCTAGTGGCGAAGATGTAGATGTGATCACAGACGGGTTTGTTCCCGTTAAGATTACAACAGCAACAAGTATAGTAGTGGGTTCATTACTTATGGTTGACACAGCAGGCGGATTCGTACTAGCTACGACTGGAGAAGTATCAATTGCGCAAGCACTTGTTGCACCAACAGCCAACGGTGAACTAATACTTGCAAAGCTAACCGCACCATACACACTAGCATAAAAGGAAAAACAAAATGCCTAATATAGCACAATTCTCTTACAGCCCATCTCTTACTGATTACGGTATTAAAGCTGGCGTTGGCACTTTCGGAGGCGCTGTTGGCGTTGCTCCAGTTTTGCGTCAACTAAATTATAAAGGCGTTTATTTCGAAAGAGATAGACAGAAACTTGGAGCCGCTGACACTAAAAGAGCGCCAGGCGAATCTTACAAATACATGGAGCCATCAAAGGGCGAAATGAAGCCGTATGTGATGAGCGATTACGGTATAATTAAGCCAGTTCCAGAGGAATTTGTTTACGGTTACGGCGCTAATGACTTATTTGGCGAAAAAGCTAATGCAGGTTTAGAATCACTTATCGAAGTGCGTAACGCACACGCTAAAGCCGTTCGTGACGCAACTTGGGCAGCTACTGAAAGTGGTTTCAATGCTATTTACGGTGCTGCAAATGTGAATGTACCTGCTACTAAATGGAATGCTGCATCAAACACGATTGAAGCTAATATCGCTGCTGCAAAAGAGCGTGTTAGAATCAATTGCGGTTACGCAGCTAATGTTATTGCTATGCCACAAATTGTATTTGATGCTATCACAACAAACGCTTTATCTAGTGTTTACGATAGAATTAAATACACATCTTCTCAAAGCTTAACCAAAACTACTTTAGCTGCCTTGCTTGGCGTTGAGGAAATTATAGTGTTTGGCGAGTTAGCTAACTCAGCAAATGCTGGTGTTGCGGATGTTTGGGGCGATTTATTCACAGGCGATAGCGTACTAGTGTTTTATCGCAATGGCTTGCAAGTTCGTGATAAAATGAACTTAGCTCAGACGTTTTATTTTGGAACGCAAAACAGTCCGTTCATGAGTGTTGAAGAGCGTTTCAACACAGAAAATAAATCTTACGAAATGCGGGCTTCTGCATATTTCGAAGTTAAGCTAACGGCTGCAAGTGCTGGTCAAGTCTTATTTAACGTACTGACTTAATCATGTTAGTTGTAACGGGTAATAGATACAAAGTACAGACTCCCGTTTTTGTTAAAACTTTCGGGCAGGGTCAACCTCCCGAGGGTCTTAGCATTAAAATCGGAGATGACAAACTTTTTTTAAAGTGGGGCGCAACTTTTGAGGCTGACGTACAAATGACGGATATGAGCTTAGAAATAAGTAATACGTTGTATGTTCGGGGCGATATAGTTGAGCAATTACTTCAGGGCGAAAAGCCTACAATTAAATTAACAAAAAACGCTTCAAGCGGAGGCAATTAAAATGGCTAATAAATTTAGCGGTTTAAAATCAATTAGTTACGGAACTACGTCTAGTGTAGGCACTTCAATTGCAGGCGAAATGACACCAGATAGCACGATTGAGCCGACTGTCATAACAAACGACAGCACGCAATCGACTGTTTATGGTGGCGAAACATTAGCTTTCAACATTGGCTTCTATGACTTTGCGGGATATGCTGCACTAGATACAATCATGAGGGCAAATACTAAGCAGTTTATTGAGTTTACTTTTGTAGACGATTCAACAGAAACAAGCACCGAAGGGCATCCTATTCAAGTGCAAAAAGTTCTGCAAGCGGACAAGCGCACGGGTTTAAATACTTGGCGGTTAATGGGCACGTTCTCGACAGATGCGGCTACGCTTACAAGCGCTTAATTTATAGAGGTAGTTTTTTTGCTACCTCTATTACTTTTAAAAATTTAGTGAGTTAATGATGGGAAACAATGTTTTTTCTGGAATTTATCAAGCGTCTTTTTACAATCCTGCTGACGGAGTAACAGTTCAAGTTGGGGATATTAGTGTAGAAAATAGTACGCTAACATTTGAGCAAATCACAAATGATAGCACACAGTCTACCGTATTTGGTGGCGAAACGGTGACGCTAAACTTATCTTTTTTTGATGATGATGGAATAGCAACATTGAAAGAGTGGGAAGAAGATGGCACGGAAGTACGAGCCGTAGCAGCTGGAGCGACAAACATTCAATGGTATGAAAGCGTTCCGATTTCGGTGCAAAAAAGTTTGAGAGCGGATAAAAGAACGGGCTTAAACTTTTTTACGGTTACGATGGTATTTGTTGGCGCTACGCCTGCTATTTATGCTAATCAGAATTTAATGGCTTTTCTAGGCGATGTGGATTCAGGCACTTTTCAATTTCCCGTATCAACTACAAATTTAACGTTATCGGCTGACGCAACTAGTACTGGTGGAAATTACGTTATTACATTGAATAACTTCGCAGGAACACAAGTTTCGACTGCTACAATAAGCATTGGAGCGACTGGAATATTGACTGTAACAGACTTAATCGAGGCGACTGTCTATAATGTGCTTTTTAATATATCAACGGCAACCGCAGAATTTCCCGTAGTATCGACAAATGGAGCGCTTAGTAACGGCAGTTCTTTCATGAGCTATTAAATGAGCTTAGTAAATCAAATAGCAGCTCGGCAAGTAGCTTGGGAATTTGGCAGCTCTGTACGAGTATTCAAAGTTCCTGAGCTAATTGTCACAGTCAAAGAAGATTCCCAAACGTTTGAAACGGCAAACGGGGAATATGGGGTCGATGTGATTGGCGTGTGGCTGTTCTTTGAAATTAGTACACAATACTTTAAAGAGCAAGTTTTGGGAGAAGCTAACACAGACCGCATTGATATAATGAACGCTTTGAAGGGGATTGCAACTATTTATTTCTACCCTGATTACGAAAATCAAACTGCAATAAAATACGCTGTAAAAACGGCAAACGGTAGCAGCACAATGCTAAAAACTACTAGGGGCTTATTCAAAGCTGAGCAGACAATAAAAATGAGAGCCGTAACTAGGCTCACTAACTATCCAGATTGGTTAAAATATAGGTAACAAATATGTTAGAACAGATTCAAGCACTAGCGAAAAGAAAAGATTTTAAGCCATTTAGCGACAAATCTATGATGCAAATAGTGAAGCCTATTCGTAGAAATGTGCGAATGTTAGCTACGATTTTAGCACATAGCGAAGGCGTACCGATTAAGCAAAGAGTGGAGTACGCAGCAATGGGTGGAATTAAACTACAAGATGGAGCTAACGAGCTAGATATTTTATACACAGAATTTGAATGTTTAGAAGAGCTTTCATTAATTCTTTTTGAGTTAAAGCGTGAAGATGTTTCCGATTTTGATTTTATGGATGAAGGGGAAGTAAACGCTGGGCTACAACTTTTTTTTATGAAGCGGAAAGGGATTTAACCGAAGCCCTTTCTATTTTAGCTTATTTAGAAAATGCGCCTGATCCACCCGATCCGAAAGAAAAGGATGATTTTTATTGGTACAAGCAAGAACTAGACGATTTTAAAAATAACGCTTTAAATCATTTAGAAAATTTTGATAGATTAGCTTTGCTTGCTTCGAAAGATTTAATTGATTATAGAATGTTATTAAATGAAGCAACATGCGTAGAAATTGCTAACTTATACTTGAAAAATATAATTCGTGGATAATGGCTACTAAAACCGTAAAATTTGACATTGAACTAGACGCAAGTGGCGCTATTAAAGGCGTTAAAGGGCTAGATGATCAAATCGAAAAACTTGACGATAGCATTAAAGACGTTGATAAATCGACGGGAAATTATCGTGATGCACAAGGCAGATTAAGAAATGAAAACGGCAAGTATATAAAAGATGCAAAAAGAGCCACAACAGCAAATGATGAGCTTGGCGGTTCTTTTGAGGGAATTGGAGCGAAGGGTTTCGCTTTTGCTAATATTATAAGTGAATATGCAGTAAGAGCTTTAGACGCTGTTATAGCTAGCATTGGTAGCGCTATTGAAATAGGCTCAGAATATCAAGCAAATTTAGCTGAGTTAAGCGCAATAACGGGAATAGCTGGCGAAGATTTAGACCGCTTAGGCGATACGGCAATTAGCGAAGCAGCGAGAACGGGCGTTGCTATATCTGACCAAATTGAAGCTTATAAGTTACTAGCATCAAATATTGATGTTTCTGTAATTGGTGGGGTTGCAGGGCTAGAAATGTTAGGAAAAGCTACTGTTCAATTAGCTCAAGCAAGTGGCGTAGACTTAGCAACGGCAGCTAATACCGTAGCTGGGGCGATTAATCAATTTGGACTAGAAGCAAGCCAAGCTAGTGACGTAGTAAATATTTTAGCAGCTGGTTCAAAATTTGGAGCAGCTGAGGTTGACGACTTAGGCGAATCTTTAAAAAATGTTGGTACGGTTGCAAGTATATCTGGGCTATCTTTAGAAGATACAGTCGGTACGTTAGAAGTCTTATCGCAGCGAATGCTAAAAGGCGCTGAAGCGGGAACGGGGCTTAGAAATATACTTTTAAGATTGCAAGCAGGAAGCGCTGAATTAGCTGAGCTTGGTATAACTCCAGCGACGTTAAAAACGCAAGGGTTAGCAGCAACAATGGCATTGCTAGAGCCTATCATGGACGATACCCAACAAATGACGAAGATTTTTGGAACGGAAAGCATTGCGGTTGCGACAGCGTTGGCTCAAAATTCAGAGCAAATCGCAATAATGACTGAGCGGGTAACGGGAACGAAAACAGCGCTTGAACAAGCTATTATAAATTCAAAAACCTTTACTAACGCACAAGCTAGGATGTCTGAAACAATAGACGGACTTTTAGTAAAATCATTTTTAAAAATGGAGCCGTTTCTTGTTCGTTCAATGGAATTTTTTATAACATTAGCAGATAATGCTAGTACAATAATTCCAATTTTAACGGGCGTATCTTTGGGAATTGGCTTTGTTGCCATCGCTTTCAATGCACAAGCTATTGCTGCATCAATAGCTGCTTTCGCTACTTCACGTTTTGGGCTTGCTTTGTCAGCAGCGCTGGGGCCTATATCATTAATTATTGGCGCATTAGGTGGATTAATTGGTTACATAGCATCTCAAGAGGGCGCTTTTTCGGCTTTAGGCGAAACTATATCTGGCTTTTTTCAGATGGCTAAAGGATTTTTTGCCAATTTTGTTGATACCGTTATTAATTATTGGAGCTTATTGGGTGAGATAATTATTAAGCCATTTGATTTGCTTTGGCGCTATGTAAAAGCCGTTTTCAATAGCGTACTTGATTCAGTTAAAGGTGTAGGAGAAGCAATTGGAAAAGCTTTAGTAGGCGATTTTGAAGGGGCAGCTGTGGCTATGTTAAAAGTGGGAGCGGATGTTGGCGGTAACTTTTCAGAAGAATTTGAAGATAGCTTCGATAGCATTTCAACCGCTTTTAATGAGCTTAAAGATGGCATTATTGATAATGCCGATGTAGTAGAAGGCTTTGATAGAATGACTAGCGCCGCTGCATTATTTGGTGATATAATGCGAACAAATGCAGAAAAAACTAAAGAAGATACGGAAGCCACAAAAGCTAATGTAAAAGCAAAAGAAGATGCAGCCCTACAAGCTTTATTAGCGGCTGAACGTGAATCAGAGTGGAATGAGCAAGAAAAAAACAACGTAAATGAATTAGATTCTTTTTTGAATGCTATGTTCGATAATGAACAAGAACGATTCGATAAAGATTTAGCGAGTAAAGCAGCGCAAAAGCAAGAAGATGCCAGCAAAAGAATTATTGATGCAAATCTTGCAGAAGCGGAAGCGTTGGCAGCTAAAAGCAATATAGTAGAAAGCATGACGGCAGATATTATCACGTCAAATGCGGAGCAAGCTGAATCATTTGCAGAGGCAGGCGCTGCTATTATAAATGATATAAGATTACAAATACGTGGCGTAATAGCGCAAGCAATTGCAAACCAAGCCGCAAAAGTATTATCCATGATTCCGCCTCCGTTCTCTATCCCGATTGCTGCTGCCGCTGGTGCAGCTGCATCTGTTTTATTTAATAAGCTTATTCCAAGTTTTGAAACGGGCGGTATGATTGGTGGCCAAAGACATTCAGCAGGTGGAACGCTAATCGAGGCAGAACAGGGCGAATTTGTACTTAATAGAAACAGCACATCAAGCGCACCAAATCTAATTGAAGCGATTAATTCAAGCGCTACAATGGCAAGCCAAATGGAGCAGGCTTTCAGCGGTTCAACTAGAGTGCCAGACAATTCGAGCTTAGGCAATATGGGCATGTCAAATATGGTTCAAAACATAAAAGTAACATTAAGCCTTTTTGATTTAGATCAGGGTCAACGCCAGTTTAATCAAGTCCAAATACAAGGAGGCGTACTATAATGGGAACCGCTACGGGACTTTTTAAAAATTCTACAAAAAACTACTCTATTACATTAGTTGGCGATGATATAACGACGGGCACGTTCGATATTGTTGGAGATGTTGTTAAGCAAATGGGAAACCAAACACGATCCGTTGCAGATATTTTCATACCCATTCGATCAAGTCAATTACGCTTTACTGCTCGTAATTCCGAAACGTTATTTGATGAGTTAGGCCTTATTAAATTAGGTGATGTGACTATTACGCTAAATAATTTAACGGATAGCGTTGTTGAATTTACGGGCTATGTGCAGCCACAAAATATAGAAAAAAATCAAAAATGGGCAGCTGGCGATTTTGTTTTAACTTGTTTTGATGGCTTGATATTATTGCAGCAAAATACGTACACACTAAATAGTACTTATACTTTAGCTGGATTCTTAGAAGCTATTTTAGAGCCTCTTACTGTCGTTAATAAAGCATTGTATGTTGCTTCATGGCAAGAAGAAAACATGTCTAGCACTTCGCCAGCATTGATTCGATTCGATGCAAGCGTTTTAAATGCAGCGAATAATTATGAAGCTTTAGAAATAATTTTGAAACGCTTTGGCTTAATTATTACGCAATCTCATAGCCGAGACGTAATAGAATGGAAAATAATTCAACGCAATCAAATAGGGGGTGATACTAGCGGTTGGCTAATAGATTTTAGTGATTCAAGCGTAGCAAGTCAAACGCAAACGGATGCGACTACACTAGCTGATGCTGATTTACTGAGCGAACATATAAAGGGCAAGACTGACAGTATCGAAGATATTGAAACCATTTTTAAATGGAATGTAGCAGATCCGTTTATATTAAATTCTAGTTTCAATCAGTTTAATAGAAGCGGTTTATCTTCGTGGGAAGTCAAGCAGGGCACAGTTACTCAATCTTTCCCGGATGGAAACATTAGCAGTACAGACAATGCGGTAATTTCGCAGCGGTTGAATTATATAAAAGGCGCTGGGCAGCCGTTTAGATTAGATTCCAAATTCAACGGAACGGGTGTAAGCTTTACTATAAATAAAGGTACTTTTTTCTATGCAAAAGTTTCTTTTATTGCGCCACTAGGCGACAGCGCTACATTATATCTAAAAGATGATGGAACGGTTACAACTGTCGAAACTTCGCTAACGTATTTTACACCAGCAGTTCAGGAAGGCTTTAATAATTTACAGGAAATATCTGTTTCATTAAATGTAACAGATGGAAATCTAGCATTTAATCAAGATAGAATTGTAGTAGTTGATTTATTATTTTCTTGTCTGGATGATGAGACCGCACCGAGATATAGCAGCTTTGCATGGTACAGCATTAAAGCAGTAATTGAAGAAACAGATAGTTTTAATGAGTTATCTACGGAAATTAATTCAACTAATTTTGGGGGCAAATTAAATAACATTTTCCCTTTATCTGACCAAACTGCGTACAATGCAAAAGGGGGAATTGAGGTAAACGATGGCAGCACGTGGAGGCTTTCGAGCGATTGGGGAACTAGTGAAGCGTTAGATACCGTTTTTACAAGAGATATAAACCGACAAAGCAAAAATACGCTTGAATATTATAAGTTAAAGACGATTCCAAGCGCCTTTGCTAAACGTGGATATAGTCAAGGTTTCACGTATAGTTCAGTAGTTTTTATTCCCGTTTATGAGCTTATTAATTATACTAGCTCATCGATTGATTTACAAATTATTGAAAAGACTAATTTACTGCCTGAATCACTAACAACTAGATTCTTATCTAATAACGCTGATATAAATTCATCTAGGGTAGCTATACAAGATGTGTATTTAGTAATTAAAGAAGTTTTGGGCGTTGTTAGCGTAACGAATATACAAACAGACGTTTTAGTTGAATGGTCTGATATTGTAGTCATATTACAAGACGGCACACGTTTTACGGTTGCTGACGGCCAATTTGCCTACGAAATTGATTACAGATCAGATCAAGCCGTTGAACCAATTGTATTTTATTATGATAAAGCCCGCAATACGATTTTAAATAAAAATGAGGAAGCTTGGTTTAATAGTGTAGAATTTCTTGAGGGTGTAAATGCGGTTGAGCTTTTTAGCGTTGTGGGTAATACAGATGCTGACATTTCGGGCGATACTGCTGCACCTTTTGTAAGCGTTTTCCCGAAGCAGATAGCGACTGGATTATTTGCAGCAAAAGAAGCTCAGAAAGAAGCAACATTAAACGAAGTAATATGGAATTACCGAAGCGATTTTATATGCAAGATCGGGCAGGACTTAGACGGTGATTATACGAGTATAGCAGTAGATCCATTTTATCCCGTTCGAGTTACTATTCCAAGCGGATCTGACTTAAAAATCGTATCGGGCGATAAGACGTATCAAGTAACAACGACGGCTTTAGTCCAAACTGGAGATCTAAGCATACCGATTCAACAGGCGTTTATCGTAGCGTATAAAGATGCTGTTGTTAAATATGATGTGGCTTTTGATGGTTCACAAGTTTTAGTTCAGCCAAGTCAAGTTTTAGTAATAGCGCAGAATGCAACAGCTGATTCAAGTGCAGCGCTACAATTAATTGCAGGGCAAGGAACAGCGCTAGCTAGTTTAAGTGCCGAAGTTCTAGGCGAAAATGGCAACGCAAACACCGCAGGGATAAAATTCGATGTTACTCAAATAGCTAGTAGATCTGTCTTGCAAGTTGATACTGCTGGAAACATTGCTTCAATATCTTTGCTAAGTGGAGTAACAGATTCAAGCGTAAAAATCAATGCAAATCAGATAGATGTTAACGGAGAAACCACCTTTTTTGCAGGAATTACTAGGGCTATATCAGAGGGAGAAATAGACGTTCCCGACGGAGTAAGTACATTTTTTCAAGAAACGGCTCCAACGGGAACAGATTACTTAGTTGGCGATCTATGGTTCGATACGAGTGCTAGCAAGTCAGGAATGCCGCATAGATGGAACGGCACAATTTGGGCGCAAGCATTCGTTACTATAAATGGTGGTTTAATAACAGCCGATTCTATAACGGCTAATTCAATACTAATTGGAGATTTATTCTCTAAAAATATAAGTATTACGGGCGCATTAAAAGCGCAACAAGAAGATAACGCTTCTAATTTTGTACAGCTTTCAGGCAGTGGAATCTTAGCTCAGCAAGGGGGCATTACTAAATTTAGCATCCCTTTGGATGGTGATCCTACTTTTACTGGGGTGATAACTAATACGACTGTTGATTTATGGACTACTATATTAAGAACAAACCCTGACGTTCAGGGAAACGGAGGATTAATAGTAGATAATGAAGGTATTAGAGCGTATAACGGAGATGATGCGAATCCAACTGTTAGCATTTTCGCAACTGGCGCAGCTAGTTTTGCAGGAAATATTGAAGCGCTTAGCGGAAATTTAGGAAACTTGAATGTAACGGGAAACCTTGCGCTTAATGGTGGCAAAATAATTTTCGGTTCAACATTGGAAATATCTAGTACACAAATAAAGTTTGGGGATACTAGTATATCTAATATTGGCTTAGTCAGCGGAGATACAAGAGTATTTAATGGCGGAATGCTTATAGGCACTACAACCCAATTTGGTTTTGGGGAATGCAATTTAGGTAGAGATATAGTAAACACGGTAAGGCTTAGTAATACTAGCGGTGGTTTACTTATACAATCAACGAATACTATCAAGATAAACGGCACTACGTGCGTAGCAAGTTACACGGGAAACCCAACTTCAATAACAGTTAATAACGGTCTAATCACAGCAATTTCATAATGAACATACAAGAAACAATTGACAAAATTCAGCAAAGAATCGCAAACGATACCGAAGCGCTTAATGCGATTGGTTCGTTAGTAAATCATGCTAAAGAATTAGAAGAAAAAATCACTAAATTAACAGATAAAAAAGAGGATTAAATTATGCCAATCACAGCAGCAGGAAAAAATATAGGCTTGGACGATATCGCAGCTAGTGCTTCGCACGTTGCGCTATTCAATGGCGACCCGAGCGGAGCAGGAACGGAGATAAGCGGTGGGAGTTACGCTAGGCAGTCTATTACTTGGAATGCCGCTGCAGCTGGTAACTTAGACAGCTCAAATACACCAACATTTACGGTTCCAAGTGGATCAACGGTAAACTTTGCAGCGTTATACACAGCGCTCACGGGCGGTACTTTGCTTGCATTTAGAGCGATTACGTCCGAAACTTTCGCGACAGAAGGTTCTTTAGTAATCTCAGATTTTGACATTGCTATAAACGATGTTTAATATTCTAACAGAAGATGGCGTTTTCAACATCGTTCAAGAGGACGGTGGGGCAATTCAACAAGAATTTTCGGAAAGGGCTGTTTCTGTTAGTAGTGAAAATGCAATAACGGTTAGTGTCGGAACAACAAGAAATACAAGAGCTGAAATTTCTTCAATCGGGGTAATAGCTACGACTGCAATTAAGGCGTTTACTGTCAGTGCTAGTATATCTAGTGTGGGCGTGTTATTTATTCAAGCAACTAAGGCAAGGTCTAAATCTGTTATAGTTAATAGCGTGGGCGCTTTAAGTGCTACGTTTACTACTGCTCGCTCTATATCGACTTTAATCGAGGGCAATGGACAAGTTGTAATCAGTAGCGGTGGTGTTAAAAATAAAGCGGTTAACATCTTGTCAAGTGCGGGCGTTACAGTTACGACGCAAAGCACACGACCCGAGCCCGTTAATTCGTTTAGAGTAGTTCGAAACGGCTCGAACGCTGTGCTAACGTGGGACGACGGGATTCGCACTAGTAAAGTTGAAATTTGGAGAGCGGTTGGCGTTCGTAGTGTATTTAATAAAGTAGGCGAAAGCACAACAGAAACTTTTACAAATTCTATTGATTCAGCCGAAACGTACGCATATAAATTATTGCCGATTGGCATTACGGGGCGCATAGGGCAAAATAGCGCTATAATTTACACAGCAACGACTAAAATTTTATAAATCATGGCAGTACTAGACAAAAAAATTAGCGCATTCACGACGGCTTCAAGCGTACCAACGCCAACGACTAATGTATTTATTCCGATTGTGGACGAAAACGAAGCGAATAACTCGAATAAAAATAAGAAGATTACGTTTGATACGTTAGTTGCAGCGATTCCAATTCCAGCGGGGGGAATGAGCTTGAACGAAAAGATAAATCAAAATATACTTTTTGAAAATGTGGCTAGATTAAACTTTCAAGATAGTTTAGAAGCCATTGCATACAAGGGCGGAACCTTTGATATTTTTACGGATGAAACAAAAATAGCGAGTAAAACACAAGTTAGCGTTAGTACTTTAGCTGTTGGAGCAGATAATGGTAGTGTGGTTTTGACTGTTGAAACGGCTGGAGACGGTACTTTAGATACGGGTTATAACTTAAATGCAACAAATAATCATGTTCACGCAATCCACCAAGCTGCTGACGGTAAAATATATGTTGGTGGTCCTTTTACTACAATAGATGGAGAAACGAAAGAAAGATTTGCTCGACTTAATTCAGATGGTACGCTAGATACTGGCTATACGCTAAATGCAAGTGCTAATATTGAAACAATCTACCAAGCTGCTGACGGAAAAATATATGTTGGAGGAGCATTTCTAACGATTGGAGCAGGATCGCAAGATAGATTAGCTCGATTAAACTCCGATGGTACTTTAGATACGGGTTATACTTTAGATGCTAATTTTACTGTTGAAACAATCCACCAAACTGCGGACGGAAAAATATATGTTAGTGGAGGCTTTGATTTAATTGGTGGGCAAGTTAAAGAAAGATTTGCTCGACTAAACTCTGATGGTACACTTGATACTGGCTATACGCTTAATGCAAGTAATATTGTTAGAACAATCCACCAAGCTGCTGATGGTAAAATCTACGTTGGCGGAGATTTTACTACAATTGGGGCAGGTTCACAAGATTATCTAGCTCGATTAAACTCCGATGGTACGCTCGATACCGCTTATACATTAAATACAAATCTGTCAATCTTATTTATCTACCAAACCGCAGATGAAAAAATATATGTTGGTGGAAATTTTACAACAATTGGGGCAGGTTCACAAGATTATCTAGCTCGATTAAACTCCAATGGTACTTTAGATACGGGCTTTACTTTAAATACAGATGCTAGGGTCGATGCAATCCACCAAGATGCTGACGGAAAAATATATGTTGGTGGGAATTTTACTACAATTGGAGCAGGATCGCAAGATAGATTAGCTCGATTAAACTCAGACGGTACTTTAGATACGGGTTATACTTTAGATGCAAGTAATATTGTTAGAACAATCCACCAAGCTGCTGACGGTAGAATTTATGTAGGTGGTGGGTTTACTACGATAGGTGGCGAAAGTATAGACAGATTAGCTCGATTTAATGCGGGTGTTAATTTCACAACGGGAAACTTCATTAGTACTACACTAGATTTGACTAGCGACTTAGCAGCAAATCCGACTAAAGTAGTAGTATGTTCAACTTTTGCGACTCCCACCGATACGACTTTATCGCTTAAAATTTCAGACGGAACGCCAGCAAATGATGTTACAGTCACAAGTGCGAATTTCGATACAGAAGTAGACTGCTCGAGCCTAACTACTCGAACGCTTACGCTGCAATGGCTATTTACTACCTCAGATACAGCTGTAACGCCAACTTTAAATAATTACGGAGTATACTTTACATGAGACCAAATAGATTAATAAACGAAATAAAAAACGGCTCAACGGCTCAATTAGAGCAAGTTTTCGCAAGATACGAGGCGCAAGGAATGCCGATTGTAAATAACGGTACAACTTATCATTTGCAATGCCGTCCGCTTGACCGCACCAACTGGCTAGGTGTAATGGCTATGGCTAACTTGCTAGATTCAGATTTAGATACCGTGACTATAATGACTTTCGAGAACGTACCAATTACACTCACAAAGCCACAAGTACTACAAGCTATGGCAAATGTAGGCATTTATTCGCAAGCCCTATACGGGGCTAGATGGGCAACTAAACAAGCGATTAGCAACGGCACTACGTCTATTCAAGCTACATTCTCAACCGCTTTACAAAACATTTTAAACCCATAAAAAAAGCGCTAAGGTAAAACCCTAGCGCCTCGAAGTTATCTAGCACTATAAATCACTTTCCGAATAATTTTAGTGAAATTCAATGTAATAAAGTTTTTAGTGAAAGCAAAAAATTCTTTAAAAATTTCGTATTTTAAGGGCATGCTAGAATTATTTCCACCCAATTACTTTCATATTAAAGAGTTTCTAATCGAGCCAAATAAGGCTGTACCTCTTGATATAATGGAAAAGATAGTAAGGTATCATTTAATACCGCTTAACCCGATTAGGCACGAATTAGGGCTGCCTATTGCGATAAGCCAAAACAGCGGATACCGCTCGAAAGCGTGGGAGATTAAGCATAAGCGCTCAGGCAATAGCGAACATACATTTCAAGATATGGGCGCTGTTGATTTAACGTGTGCGAATATGAACGCACTTTTTCAACTGTTAAAAAATGAATCTCCATACCGTAGAATATGTATTTATAAAGAAAAAAATTTTATTCATTGCGACTATAAAGGAAATGAAAAAAAGATATTTATAAACACGGCTACGGGATGGGCAAATTATGACCAAGCCTAATTTTGACATGACGATAAATATGGGTAACGTCATTACTATGTTAGCGCTTTTTATCGGTTCAATTATAGCGTACACAACGCTTCAAAATACAGCTAATATAAACACTAGAGAGATAGAACGTATTCATAAAGTAGTTATAACAATGCCGATTGATTACATTAAAAGAAATGAATTTGAAGCTTATAAGCAGCGACTAGATAGAATAGAAAGTAAACTAGACCGACTAATTGAGATTCAACTTCAGAGCAATTGAAATGAGCTTACTAAAAGAGTTAATTAAAATCACTATATTAAGCGTAATACCCGACGCTTTAAAATGGGTTAAACGCAAATTAAGCAAAGAAAATGCAACGAATACAGCGAGCGAAGATGATACCACAAACCAAACTAGGGGAAAAGATGGAAGTAAAGCCAAATCAGAATAATGTGAAAGCCGTTAAAGTCGTAAAAAATGAATACGGCATTAAAGAAACTAAAGAATTTATTACCTTCATAGCTGCTTTAATCCATGCGTTCCGCTTAGCAATGGCGGATGGGAAATTTCATTGGACGGAAGCAGCTAAATTTATTGGAGCGCTTCGACTAATGCCGAGCGCACTAACTGGCATCAACTTGGTAGCAAAGGAATTAAAGGAATTAAATAAAACAGAAACGGAGCAGCTTAACTTGCATATAGTACAAGTTTTAACGCTTAAAGATGGCACGGCAAAAGACTTAACAAACGCTGCTTTCTCGATCTGGAACGTGCTAAACAAGTTTATTTAGTTTACATAGGGTTAGTTATCTATGTTTGTGTTAAAGGGTAAGTTCTGAAAAAACTTACTCTTTTTTTTATGTACACGCTTGACTATTGCAAACTAGCTATATATATTAACTCAACACAAACAAACACAAACGAGACTAAATCATGATAGCTTACACAAACTACACGAAAGCGCATAACAAATTCAATGCGCTGCAATTGCAGGGAATCACCTGCATACTAACTAGCTTAAATGGAATGCACTACATCTCATGCTAGAAGTACTAAAACTAATCACAGCAGCTATTGCATTACAAATTGTAATAATAGCGATTGTGGTAGAAATACAGAATAAAAGGAAAAAATGACTAAACAAGACGTAAAGATAAGCCTAATCATAAAAGGTTGGACATTTACCGACCTTGCTAGCAAAATGGGTTGCTCTACTCAATGGATTTACAAAGGGCTAAAAGACCAAAACACAAACGTAATCGACAAAATCAAGGAAGTACTGAAATGAAAGAGAAAAAAACACATTGGAAAAAGCTACACAACCCAGACTTTATTGGAGCCTATGCGTTCCAACCAAATGAAGAGATAATTGCTACGATTCATTCAGCAAGCGTTGAATCAGTCACGGGATCAGGCGGCAAATCTGAGGATTGTATGGTAGTGCGGTTTAATGAAAGCTATATCAAACCGCTCATATGCAACGTGACTAACTCAAAAGCAATAAGCAAAGTTGCAGGGTCAGAGTATATAGAAGATTGGCAAAATGTAGCTATTCAATTATTCACTACTGAAGTTAACGCATTTGGCGATACGGTTCAAGCTGTTAGAGTGCGGACTAAAGCGCCTAAACTAACTAAACCAGAAATGAATGCAGCTCACGAGAAATGGGAAGGATGATAAAATCTTTAGCTGAAGGGAATACTTCAATAGAGAGTATTCTAAAGCATTATGATATGAGCAAAGAGAATCAAATCT
>FUWD012818176.1_pt1 | contig 21109 bp, 21 predicted proteins | sample 1063281 | NCBI WGS metagenome assembly FUWD01 (sample SAMEA79048168, study PRJEB19326) | metagenome | biome: marine | reverse complement strand
CTTTGTGGCTTACTCTTTGGGTTGCTTATTTCTAACCAAAAACTTTCTTTATGTCTTCGTACTTGGCTGTTATAGCGTAGACATTGGTGTAACCCATCTGTTTTAAAGTTAGGGCTGACAATGAAGCTCTTCCACCTCCGCCACAGTGAGTTAATATCAATGTATCTGGTGCGGGGCATACTTTGGATATTTTCATTTCAATCAAACCGCGAGAAATATTTATCGACTCTTTTAGCTTAGATTTGTCTGTACTGTTGACTTCTCGCACATCTATAATTACAGCATTTTCTTCTGAATCATAAAGCTCTTTAGCTGAAGCAATATCAACACAGCTAATATGTTTTTGAGCTCTATTTATTAATTCATCGGCACTTTTAATCATATTTATCTAACTAAAAAAATTAAGAAATCGTAAATTATTACTTAATACAATAAAAGTATAATGTGAATCTATAAGGTTTAATAGTTTATTATTGCAAATGATTATCTGTTTTATTTAAATAACATTTATGCTAGCTATGTATTTGTTGCTTTATTAATCTAATAAGTTTGTATAATTAACATCTCTAATACCTCTATCTAAATTTATGTCGCTCGATAAAATCAAAATATTTAGTGGGAACGCCAATCCTGAACTTTCAGGAGATATCATTTCTAGTTTAGGTGTTGCTCAAGGTAGGGCATATGTTGGCAAGTTTAAAGATGGCGAATCACAAGTAGAAATCCTAGAAAATGTGAGAGGCTGTGATGTATTCATTATTCAACCTACATGTGGACCATCGCCAGCAGAAACTTTAATGGAATTATTGATTGTAGTTGACGCCTTAAAGCGCTCATCAACTAAAAGGATTACTGCTGTTGTGCCTTACTTTGGATACGCCAGACAGGACAGAAGATCGCGCCTTACAAGAGTGCCTATTACCGCAAAGTTGGCAGCAAAAATGATTGAATCTGCTGGAGTTGATAGAATCCTTACTGTTGACCTTCATGCTGACCAAATCCAAGGTTTCTTCAATATTCCCATTGACAATATTTATGCTCAACCAGTTATGGTTAATGATATTTTATCTAAGAACTACCAAGATGTTGTTGTGGTATCTCCAGACGTTGGAGGAGTTGTCCGTGCAAGGGCTGCAGCGAAACGCATTAATGATGCAGACCTAGCCATTATTGATAAGCGCAGGCCAGAACCTAATAGAGTTGAGGTTATGAATGTTATTGGTAGAGTTAAAGGAAATACATGTATTATTATTGATGACATGGTTGATACTGCTGGAACACTTTGTCAAGCTGCAGGCATTCTTAAGTCGAAGGGCGCAGAAAAAGTTGTTGCCTATGCTACTCATGCTGTTCTTTCTGGAAATGCAATAAGCAATATCGAAGAGTCTGACCTTGATGAACTAGTAACAACAAATACAATACCTCTTACAGCTGATGCTGTAAATTGCAAAAAAATAAGGCAACTTTCGATAGCTCCAACTCTTGCTGATGTTATAAAACGTATAAGTGACGAGAAATCTATAAGCACTATTTTTGTTGACAACCAATAAATCATAGTAGAATATAAGACTATGATTTTTGAGTAGATATTATGTATAATTCTTTCTTCGTCTCAAAAAAAGAGTTTTCAAAACAAATTAGAATTTATTTATGAAAAGCACTACTAAAGCACATAAACAAGCACTTCAAAAACTTATCATGGTGGGAAAAGAGCAAGGTTACCTAACTTTTTCTGACATTAATGACCTTCTACCACAAGATTTATTGACACAAGAACAGATAGAGCCAATTGTATCTATTCTAGAAGAGTTAGACATTGCTGTTTCTGACGAGGTTCCTGATGCTGACACATTAGTTGTTGAGTCAGGAGCTAAAGCTCAATCAACATCTGCTGAAGCAGCAATTGCTGCACTAGCTGCTCTTGACTCTGAGTTTGGCAGAACTACTGACCCAGTCAGAATGTATATGCGAGAGATGGGAGTTGTAGAACTTTTGGAGCAAGAGGACGAGATTAGAATTGCGAAAGAAATCGAGTCTGGGGTTTTTGAAATTATGAAAGGAATTACTCTTTACCCTGAGATTACCGAAATGTTCTTTAAAGCACACACTAGGCTTGAAGAGGGAAAATGTAAGATAACAGATGTTATTATTGGTTACCAAGGCGATGCCGAAGAGTTTGAAGAAAAAAAGGCTGCTTTTGATGCCGGTGAATTTGATGATGATGAAGAGTACGAAGAGTTAGAAGAGCTTGAATATGCAGGTCCTGATGAGGATGCAGTTTATGAACGCTTTGCAGTAATTCAAAAACACTCTAATAGTTATCAAAAAAATATTAAAAAGCTTACCTTTAGAGACCAAAAAACTGCCGAAAATAGACGTAAATTATCTGAAGCTTTATCTGATCTTAGGCTGGCCCCTAAATTAGTTAGCTCAATGATGGAAGTTGTTAGAAGTCGAATTGAATTGGTAAAAATTCAAGAAAAAAATATTCAAAAGTTGTGTCTAGGTGCCGGAGTAGAAAAGAAACAATTTTTTGATCTATTTATTGGAAATGAAACCAATTTTGACTGGTTAAAAGGCTCAAAATGTATTGAATTAATTAGCTCTTCTGACCAAAATGAAATATATTACGCACAAAAAAATCTCGTTGATTATGAGGAAGAAATGCAATTGACAGTTGCAGAATTAAAGGAGATTAATAAAAAATATAGGCGTGGTGACCGTCGCGCTAAAAAGGCTAAAAGCCAAATGATTGAAGCAAACCTAAGGCTAGTTATCTCGATTGCAAAAAAATATGCAAATCGTGGTCTGCAGTTTCTTGACCTTATTCAGGAAGGCAATGTAGGGCTAATGAAAGCGGTTGATAAATTTGAATATCGTCGTGGTTACAAGTTCTCTACATATGCTACTTGGTGGATCCGTCAAGCAATAACTCGTTCAATTGCTGATCAGGCAAGGACCATTCGTATACCTGTACACATGATTGAAACTATAAATAAATTGAACCGGGTAAGAAGGCAACTATTGCAAAAGTTTGGACGTGAAGCGACACCTGAAGAGTTGGCTGTTGAAATGGAGCTGCCTGAGTACAAAATTATTAAAATCTTAAAGATAGCAAAAGAGCCATTATCAATGGAAACACCTGTTGGTGATGATGAAGACTCTAATATTGGAGATTTTATTGAGGATACTAATCTTTCCTCACCTGTCGAAACTACTACCAAAGAAAGTTTAAGAGAAACCACTGGCGATTTATTATCAAACCTCTCGCCTAGGGAAGCAAAAGTTTTAAAGATGAGGTTCGGCATAGATATGAACACTGATCACACACTTGAAGAAGTTGGCCGTCAGTTTGATGTTACACGTGAAAGGATTCGTCAAATTGAAGCTAAAGCATTGCGTAAACTTAGACACCCATCACGTGCCCACAAATTACAAAGCTTCTTAGAGTAAAATATCACCCTTTAGGGCCTATAGCTCAGCTGGTTAGAGCAGTCGACTCATAATCGATTGGTCCTTGGTTCAAGTCCAAGTAGGCCCACCATTCATTGATTCATTGCCATCACAAATAGTGTTGGCATTTAATCAACGTTTATTTGCTTTATTTTTATATTTAAGGATTACAATATTAATAGAATGTTTGATGCAATAATTCCTGAACTAATTTCACTTACAAGTAAGGCTGGTACAAATATTATGTCTTACTATAAGAAACAACTACACTTTGATATTAAGGAAGACAAAACACCTATAACTATAGTAGACAAAATATCACATGATGTAATTATTAATGGTTTAAAAAAAATAACTCCTAATGTTGAAATACTGTCTGAAGAGTCAGAAAACATTACTTTTGAAGAGCGCTCAACATGGCAAGAATATTGGTTGATTGACCCTCTTGATGGGACTCGAGACTTTTTAGAGGAGACAGGAGAATTTTGTATATGTTTGGCCTACATAAAAAATAATAAACCAATATTTGGAATGATTTATGCCCCAGTTACGCAAACTCACTATTACACAAATGATAAAGGATGTGCTATTAAACAGAGCACAAGTACAAAGCAGGAACTTATTACCAGACAGTTTTCCAACCCAATGAGTGTTGTGGTTGGCCAGCATTCTGCAAATAATAAGTATTTGTTAGCACACCTTGAGAAGAAAAATGTAGACCAAGTAAACAAGCTAGGTAGTGCACTAAAGTTTTGCGCTATAGCTGAAGGACTATATGATTACTACCCTAGGTTTGGCCCTTGCTCTGAATGGGATACAGCAGCAGGAGTATGTATTTTAGAGGGAGCTGGGGGAAGGGTAACTGATATGAATAACAATTCCTTGCGTTATAACACTAAAGAAGATTTAACAAGCCCTGTATTCTTTGCTTCATGTAAACCTGAGTGAAAGGTCAATAGCGCTAATATTCTTAGTAATTGCTCCAATAGAAATATAACCCACTCCTGTCTCAGCAATATCTATAATATTGTTTTCATCAATATTTCCTGATGCCTCTAAAGGTGTAATATCTTTTGCCATTTCTACCGCTATTTGAAGCATATCATTTGTGAAATTGTCACAAAGAATTCTTTTTATACCTTTAATCTTTAGTGCTTCGTTGAGCTGATTTAAATCTTCTATCTCAACTATAAGAGGAAGCTTAGGATGTTTATCTATTGCCAATTCAACGGCCGAGCTGATTGATCCTAGTCGCATTATATGGTTCTCCTTTACCATGACGCAATCATATAACCCCATACGGTGATTGACTCCACCGCCACACTTGACTGCATATTTCTGTGCCAATCTCAGTCCTGGGATGGTTTTTCTAGTGTCTAATAACTTGGCCTTGGTGTGTGATATTTTATCAACTAAAAGCCTTGTTTTAGTTGCGGTAGAGCTTAGGGTCTGAAGAAAATTAAGGGCTACCCTTTCCGCTGATATAATTGACCTAGATGAGCCATGAATGCTACATATAGACTGTCTATTAAACACCTTAGAGCCATCCTTTACTGACCAATTAATAACTAATTTTTTATCAATTTGATAAAAAGCCTCATTAGCATATTCGATACCACATATAACTGCATTATCTTTAGAGGTTATATTAGCAGTACTTACACTCTCTTCTATCAAATCAGCAGACACGTCTCCAGTTCCAACGTCTTCTTTAATTGCTAACTGAACTATATCTGTAATATTGCTAATCATTAATTAACTCTAAAATTGCACTTGTTGCATCATCAATTGAATTGCATTTAAGCTGTGAATGTATATTAGAAAACTCCTCGACTAGATATTTGTTGTCACAAGATAATATATTCAAGGCATGGTTGGCAATATTCTTACCGTTAGCATCGTTTTGAATTAATTCTGGGACAAGTAATTTATTAGCAATCACATTAGGCAGGGAAACAAACTGGCTATTGATTAACCTTGATATAATGAAATAACTTATGGTGGATAACTTGTAAACAACAACCATCGGCACTCCAACCAAAGCTAACTCAAGAGCTGCAGTGCCAGAAGCTACTATAGCTAAATCAGATTGTTTCATCCATTTATGCGCATCTCCAACTGAAATATCTATATTTAAACTTTTGATTTGAGTTTTTACTAATTCGAGCATATCTGCATTTGCAAGAACCAACTTAAACTTTAACTCTTCATCATCCTTTGACATTATTTTTACAGCTGAAATCATTTCCGGCATAAGACTCTTTATCTCACTCTCCCTTGACCCAGGCAACAACAAAATAAATTTGTTGGGTATATGTCTGATTCTTGGGCTCAACTCTTGAGCCAATGGATGTCCAACAAAAACAGCTTTTTGATTGTACCTATTATATAAATCTATTTCGAAAGGAAAAACACAGAGGACTAAGTCTGTTGACTCTTTAATTTTATTAATGCGTCTCTCTCGCCAAGCCCATATAGATGGAGAAATAAAGTGCACAGTTTTAATCCCACGCTTCTTTAATTTTTTCTCTATATTAAAGTTAAAGTCTGGAGCATCTACGCCTATAAACACTTTTGGTTTATTGTTAGAAAAAAAATCAATGATATTCCTTCTTAAGCGCAATATTGACGGCAATTTTTTAACTACCTCGCTAAACCCCATTACATTTACTAGCTTCTGATCCCATAGCTGCTCACATCCAGAAGATACCATTTCTTCTCCTGCTAGACCTTGAACTATTATTTGTGGGTTGTGAGACCTTAGAGATTTAACTAATCTGGCTGCAATCAGGTCACCTGAAGTTTCTGCTGCGCTAATAGCTATTTTCATAGAGAGTTCTATTTTCGTGGCAATGAAATTACCGGCTCATCATCGAATGGTCGATAAATTAGCACAACATTCCCGACAACTTGAACTAAATTAGATTTTGAAAATTCAATAATTTTATTAACTATATTAAATTTATCATCTCTGCTTTCTGTACGAATTTTTATTTTAAGGAGCTCATGCTTTAACATGGTTGACTCTAGCTCAGATAATACTGCATCACTTAGTCCGTTCTGACCAACCATAACTACTGGCTTTAGATTGTGACCCAATGACCTTAAATACTTTTTTTGATTGTTAGTGAGGTTAGTCATTTAAAACCTTTTCATTTTTATATAGTTCTGCTATAGTTTCACGCTCTCTTACTATTGTATGATTGTTTTCCCACACCATAACTTCAGCAGCGCGTGGCCTGGTATTGTAATTAGAGCTCATCGAAAAACTATAGGCCCCTACAGAAGTTAGGGCTATATAGTCTCCTTCTGCTATAGTCATATATCTATCTTTAGCTAAAAAATCTCCAGTCTCGCATACTGGCCCTACTATATCCCAAGTTTCGCTAATACCATTCTCGCTTTCATGCACAACAATAGCGTTATGGTGTGCGTTATAAAGTGAGGGCCGTAATAAATCATTCATTGCTCCATCCACTATAACAAATGACTTATTTGAGTTTTGCTTTAAATATTCAACTTTGGTGACAAAAATACCAGCACTACCAACAATAGACCTTCCAGGCTCTACAATTATTTCCAGACCATCAACCCTATTTATAACATCTTTAATGTAACTACTAATATCGATTGTTTGAGTGTTATCGTAATCTATACCTATACCCCCACCGATATCAAGGTGCTCAATCTTAATACCTTCACTAGCTAGTTGACGTATCATATCAAGTGCCTTGTCAAGTGCGTCCATAAACGGTGAAACTTCAGTAATTTGTGAACCTATGTGGTAGTCTACCCCGCATACCTTTAGAGAGCTTGACTTTTCTGCTTTACGATATAACTCTAATGCACTCTCAATATCAACGCCAAACTTGTTTTCTTTTAGTCCAGTAGAAATATAGGGGTGAGTTTTGGCGTCAACATCAGGATTAACTCTTATAGATATAGGTGCAGTAACTCCCATAGATTCAGCTACCGATATAACTCTATCAAGTTCAGATTCAGACTCTATATTAAAGCAATAAATGCCTATACCAAGTGCCTCTTGAACCTCTGAAACGGTCTTGCCTACTCCAGAAAATACACACCTAGCTGGATCTCCGCCTGCTGAAATTACCCGGTGTAGCTCACCAATCGAAACAACATCAAAACCAGACCCTAATTTCGCCAATATGTTTAGAACCGCTAAATTAGAGTTTGACTTAACTGAGTAACATATTAAATGAGGATGCTCAGAAAAAGCTTGTTTATATTGTTGCCAATTAGACTCAATCTCAGCCCTAGAATATATATAAAGAGGCGAGCCGTAATGCTCCATTAAATCAGTAACAGCTACAGATTCAGCGTGCAATATTCCATTGATAAAAGGGAAATTTTTCACTTATATAATGACTAGTTGGAGTTTTTTGAATTTTCAGGAGTGGCTGGCTTTAAATCACCCATTCTGCCACATGAAGATAAACTAGTTAGAACCATTGCTAACATTAATATAGTTATTATTTTTCTCATGCTTTTTTACCTTTATCTATGCAAGACCTTATTTTACAGTAATTCTTTAAGTAGTAATGTGAACGAATGGCGACTAACATTGTAAGCCCCAAAGCTTTTCAAATGGGGGCTCTCTATTTGGCAATCGATTAATTGATAATCTAATTCTTGCAGTAGATATACGAGTGCAACTTTCGATGCATTACTAGTAATTGAGAACATAGACTCACCAAAAAATACTTTGCCTATAGCAACACCATAAAGACCTCCAACTAATTTCCCATTCTCGTATGTCTCAACAGAATGTGCAAAACCTTTGTTATGTAATTCTGTATATGCATCAACCATATTGCTATCTATCCAGGTCCCTTTTTGATTTATTCTTTTGATGTTCTTACATTCATTTATTACCGCTTCAAAATTACAATCGTAGCGTATTTCAAATTTATTTGATCGAATAATTTTTATTAAGCTATTCGCTACATGCAAACTATTTGGTGTTATTACCATTCTAGGTTCTGGGCTATACCATAGTATTGGATCCCCATCGCTGTACCATGGAAAAATTCCTTTAGAGTATGCGTCTATTAATCTTTCTGGGGAAAGTTCCCCTCCAACAGCAATCAGGCCATTCGGTTCTTTTAAAGATAGATTGACTGGAGGGAACGGAGTTTCGTTGGATACTAGATAAAAACTTTTTGGAATTTCGACCACAGTAATCTAAACAAAAATTTTGTGCTATCAATTATTAAGTATTTCTTTTGCCATGTATAGAGCAGCTATACTTCTAGACTCTGTCAAATCGTCATTGTATACAAGATTATCTAAATTAGACAGTTTGTGTTTGACTATTTCAAGTGGCTCTGGCTCGTCTCCATCTGCACTAGCTACATACAAATCTTCTGCTAACATTATATGGGTAGTACTTGACTGGTATCCTGGTGCAAGAGTCATAGTCTTTAGGAACGTTATTTTGTTTGCACCATACCCCACCTCTTCCATTAACTCTCTGTTGGCAGCTTCGATATGAGTTTCTCCATCATCAATCTTTCCCTTTGGGAGGGCTAGTTCATATCTATCTGTTCCGCCAGAATACTCATAAATCATTAGCACTGTATCGTTATCTAACATAGGTATAACTAAAACAGCTCCACTGCTCGGAGGCCTCAAACGCTCGTATTGTCTTTCCACTCCATTAGAAAATTTAAGATCTATAGATTCAATATTAAATAAGCGCGTCCTAGCAATTGTCTCAATTTTTAATATTGTTGGTTTTTTGCGCATTGTAGAATTATATCATTAGGCTAAAATTTCATGAGTCTTAGTAAATATATTAAGACTTGTAAATAAATTAATATTTATAACAATTTTAGCGCTACAAATAATACCAAGCACATTGCTAATTGGTAGAACAGGTCAATATAAATTAAAACAAGTAGCAAGCCAGTAACGTGCTAAGAGTGTTTAGGTTGAAATATCGATATTGTCTATAAATTAGTAAGATTCTATTAGAAATTGGAATCTGATTTCAAAAAATCAATGAATTTAATTGCTTACCTGTTTTGTCAAAGTTTTGGGGGTTAAGCCAGAACTCGTATTTTTTTTTAATTGCTGGCCATTCAGAATCTATAATTGAATACCATGCTGTATCTCTATTTCTTCCCTTGTATATAGTTGCCTGACGAAAAATCCCCTCAAAAGTAAACCCAAAACGCAAGGCTGCTAGACATGACTTTTTATTTAGTGCATCACATTTCCATTCGTATCTTCTATAACCCAAATCATCGAAAACTCTAGCCATCATTAAATACATTGCTTCTGTAGCAACACGGGTTCTCTGCATTTTATTTGAATAATGAATATGCCCTACCTCTATAACGCCAACATTCGGTTTTATTCTTAGATAACTTGCCATGCCCAACGCTTTGTTGTTAGTCTTGTCAATAATTACTTGGAACTGAGGGTCATCTTTTAAGCAACTATCTTTCAACCAATCACAAAAAGAAGATAAATCGCTAAATGGTCCATAAGCTAAGTAAGTCCAATTATGTCCATCAGAGTCGTCAACAAAGGCTTCAAATAGTTGTTCAGAATGCTCACTAATTGATAATGGCTCTAGCTTGCAATATTGCCCATTAATTGATTGTTTAGGTGGTACTGGACAGTTTTTCCACTCGCTGAGAGAAGCGCCAATTGATTGTCCAATATTATTTTTTTTAAACATTTTTTACTTTTAATAATAAGATATTATAAGACGAATAACAGTATATATTAATGGTAAAGAAATAATAATAATAACTGCTACCATAGCCATAAACATATTTCCACTAACTACTGGTCTTTTTGTTAAATCAAATGTTGATTTAGATATATCAACTTTTTTGTTTTCTACTAAAGGAAACAAATTTCTGTTTTCCCAGCACTCCCAGTACAGAATATATAAAAACATAAATAGAATGACAATTACCGAGTCAGGTTTATGAAAAAAAACATCATAGTAATACATAAACATCATCACACTAAAAAGACTAGACAATAATTGCCCGGGAACGTAGTATAGACCACGCTTGTAGAAAGCATATATAGCAAAAAATGCACTAAATACAATAACTACACAATAACATATAGCCCAAAAAGGCATACTAGCAGGTTACTTTAAAATTACAATAAATTTTTTCCATCAAATATGTCAATCTCTAACTTGTCAACATCAATGCCATCAATACAGCCTAGATTAACACGGAATTTGCCTGGGTCTCTTAGAGTTTCAACAAATGGATGTATTCCACATTTATTACAAAAGTAATGCTTGGCAATTTTAGTATCGAATTGATACAAACTCAGATTACTAAAGGCAACATTAACTATCAAGTCGTCTTTAGATAATATAAATTTAGACACTGCTGAACCTCTACGCTCGCAGTAAGAACATGTACAGCGCAAACCTGAAGTGATTTCTTCCTCCTGAAAAGAAAAAGAAACTTCGCCACAATGACAACTTCCTTGAAATTTTTTCATTTACGCTCCTTTATATATTTAGTTTTTTTGCCCCACTGACATTTGATATGTTACAAAATCAATTGTGTCAGAAATCTTATCATAAACTTTTCGAGCTCTATTATTATCAGTTGCAGTTATCCACCGAACATATTGCCAATTTTTGTCATTTGCATCTGCTTTTAAAGCTTTAAATAAGGCTTGAACAGCTCCACTGCCTCGATATTCTGGCTGAACAAAAAGGTCATCTAAAAAGCCTACCATTATTCCTCTTAGTGGTGATGGCATTTGACGGTAATGCATAATTCCAATCAAATTTCCTTCTTTTGTTTTAGCTCCTAAAGCATAAAACTGCATACTTTCCTCAAAAATCCAGCCCCATACTTGATTAAGAATATCTTCATTCATTGGCACCTTATAAAAGTCAGCGTATCCTATGTAAAGTTTTTTCCAATGCATGTAATCTTCTTTATTTAGCTTATCTATTAACATGTAGTGTGCTTTTTAATTAAACAGTCATTTAAGTATTACTTAGTTCGTCATATAGCATGAGTGCTGATGTGTCACTACGTTCGTGCCCTTTATTCATAAGATAAACATAGCGGTCGTAAACCTCTTTAGCAATTGGTAGTTTAGTTTTATTATCTTCTGCCCTTTCTAAACAGTACCCTAAATCTTTTACCATCCACTTTATTGCAAATCCAAAATCAAACTCTCTATTATGCATTGTATCTGCACGATTAACCATTTGCCAAGACTGTGCAGCCCCTCCAGATACTGCAGAGAGTAGGCTTTCCATGTCTACACCCTCAGACTCAGCAAATAAAATACCTTCTGAAAGTCCCTGCAATACTCCAGCAATACATATTTGATTAACCATTTTAGCTAGTTGTCCATATCCAGCACCGCCCATATAATTAATACTCTTAGAGTATTCTTCAATAATATGTTTAACAGAGTTTAATACTTTCCTATCACCCCCAGCCATAACACTCAAAACACCGTTAATAGCTCCAGCCTCACCTCCACTGACAGGGGCGTCGACAAATTCAATATTAATTTCTTTGAATGATTTACTTAGCTTTTTTGCTAATTTGAAAGATGTTGTTGTGTGGTCAATAACAATAGCGCCTTTATTTAGGCATTTGTATATCCCTCCATCTGAGTATACAATTTCTTCCATGTCTTCATCCCTTCCAGAACAAATGATAACTACATCTGCTTGTGATGCTGCTTCTTCTAAAGAATGAACAACGTTACCTCCGAACTCTTTTTCCCAGGCAAGGGATTTTTCCGATGTTCTATTATAAACCTGTAACTCAAATTTATTAGATTTGCAAAGATGTCCAGCCATATGGTAGCCCATAACACCTAGACCAACAAAGCTTACTTTGATTCTTTTAACCATCATTTAATTTGACTTATAGCTTAGCTAGAATTATACGTCAATAAGTAACTCTATCGATAAATGAGATAATCAAATATTATTTAACTATAAATGTGATATATCCAGCTCAAATATAACATGAGAGCTGGATAAAAATGATTGCTACTACTATAGCAAAGGTGCAATAACCAAGCTTACGATTGCCATAACATTAATTAAGATGTTCATTGAAGGGCCTGATGTGTCTTTGAATGGATCTCCAACTGTGTCTCCAACAACTGCTGCTGCATGAGTATCTGAACCCTTACCACCAAAGTTGCCTTTTTCAACGTGTTTCTTAGCGTTGTCCCATGCCCCACCAGCATTTGCCATCATCAGAGCCATTAGTACACATCCTAGTAGTGCGCCACCCAACATGCCGCCCAAAGCTTCAGCTCCAATAACAAAACCTACAACTACTGGTGTGGCAACTGCTATAACGCCAGGTAATATCATTTTCCTGAGTGCTGCAGCTGTAGCTATATCTACACATTTTGCTGTATCAGGTTCAGCCTTGCCTTCTAACAAACCAGGAATTTCACGGAACTGTCTTCTTATTTCTTTTATCATTTCAAAAGCAGAATCACCAACAGCAGTCATTGTGATGGCAGATATTAAGAAAGGTATAGTTCCTCCAATAAACATGCCGATAAGAACATTTGCACTGTTTAACTGAAGTAAAAAGTCTTCTTTGTTAGCGCTTACAGTTTCAACATATGCGGTGATAATCGCAAGAGCAGCAAGAGCCGCTGCTCCAATAGCAAAACCTTTACCAATCGCAGCCGTTGTATTACCTAATTCATCAAGTGAGTCAGTAATCTTACGAGTATCCTCACCCAAGCCAGCCATTTCTGCAATTCCACCTGCATTGTCTGCTATAGGGCCATAGGCATCTATAGCCATAGTCATTCCGACTGTTGCTAACATCCCAATTGCGGCGATACCAACGCCATACAAACCTACAAAGTGATTAGCGACATAAATAATCAAACAAATCATCAATACAGGCACAACAACAGACTGCATACCTATCGCTAAGCCTTTTATCATTACTGTTGCAGGGCCAGTTTCGCCAGCCTTTGCGATATCTTTAATAGGTTGGCCAGCAGTGTAGTATTCAGTAACTAGACCGATAATAATGCCACCAATACTTCCCATGAGTACAGCAGCCCAAATATCATTAACAACATCAAGTTTATCGATCAAAAAGTAAGAGGTTATGATAAACAAGATAGCAGAACCTATGGTGCCTGTTCTTAGTGCAGATTCTGGTGAGTTGTTGGAAAACAATTTAACAACAATAATACCTATAATTGAACAAATAAGCCCTAATGATGCAAGAGCCAAAGGTAAAAACATAAGTTCAGACTTTACCCCTAGTGCATCGCCTGTTATAGTTGCAGCAATAGCGATTGTAGCGATCATTGAACCACAGTAAGATTCAAAGATATCAGACCCCATACCCGCAATATCTCCTACATTATCGCCCACATTGTCAGCAATAACACCAGGATTACGCGGATCATCCTCAGGGATGCCTGCTTCAAGTTTTCCAACTAGGTCTGCTCCAACATCAGCACTTTTTGTAAATATACCGCCTCCAACACGAGAAAAAAGAGCCACAACTGATGCGCCCATAGCAAATCCATGTAGTGCATGAGAGTGAGTATCTCCAAAGAAATAGTAGAGTCCGCCTAATCCTAAAAGACCTAGAGCTGCTACAGACAGCCCCATAACAGAGCCACCAAAAAATGCTACTTTAAGTGCAGCAGAGCTACCTTTATCATGAGCAGCTTGTGTTGTTCTAACGTTTGCAAGTGTTGCAGTATTCATACCTATGTATCCAGCTGTTGCAGAAGCAATAGCTCCTATAACAAAACACAATGCACTTTCAAATCCTAAGAATATATACATTAAAACTAACAAAAATAATGCAAAAACACTCAGCATTTTATATTCACGTGTCATAAAGGCAATTGCGCCAATGTGTATTTGTTCACCAATTTTCTGTACGTCACCACTACCGCCGGGCTGTTTTTTAATCCAATGATAAATAGCTATTACTACAACTATGCCTAGTACACCAAGACCTGGTGCTATTAAATTTATTTCATTTCCCACTTTATACCCCCGAGTAAAGCAAATACCGTAAGACTATTAAAGACTATTAAAGCAATGGTATTTAGCTGATAATTTTATTGGTCGCAATATACCTTATAGACCACAAAATATTGCAAATTATAATCAAATCAACTTGAACTTAACTAATTATTAGAATTAAATTCAGTATATGATTTATTGGACAATTAAATCAGTACTGCAAAATATAATGAATTGAAAATGTATAGCGAACAATTTAGAGTTATTACTATGAGTCGAAGAACCCTTCCATGTGAAGCTCTGTAAGTTCACTAAAACCGCCAATGCATTTGCCGTCAATTATAATTTGAGGTACAGTCCTTGCTCCATTGGTTACTTTCGTGAATTCAGCCAATAATGCTTTGTCATTATCTATCATCTTGACTTCAAAAGGCATGTTCCACTTGGTAAGAAGATCTTTAGTTTTGTCACAAATTGGACAGGTACTAGTTGAGTATACTTCAATCATCATTGCAGTGCGCTAACTACTAAATCGCCCATTTCTTCTGTTCCTACAACCTTGTCGCCATCTGCCGCTATATCTTTGGTTCGGTATCCTTGATCAAGCACAACATTTACTGCCATACCGACTTTATCTGCAATTTTGGCTTGACCCAACGAGTAACGCAACATCATAGCCACAGATAATATAGTTGCCAAAGGATTAGCTATATCCTTCCCTGCAATATCAGGAGCTGAGCCATGAATAGGTTCGTACATACCGTAGTTATCTTTATTTAGGGATGCAGAAGGCAACATGCCAATTGATCCAGTCAGCATAGCTGCACAGTCTGAAAGTATGTCGCCGAACAAATTAGAAGTTACCATAACGTCAAATTGCTTTGGCTCTTTGACAAGTTGCATCGCTGCATTATCTACATAAATATGAGACAACTCAACGTCAGGATAGCTTTTCGCTACATTTTCCATAGTTTCTCGCCATAATTCACATACCTCTAATACGTTAGCCTTATCTACAGAGCATACTCTCTTGTCGCGTTTTTGTGCTATTTGGAATGCAGAATGGCCTATCCTTTCAATTTCTGACTGATAGTAAGTGGCAGTATTAAATCCAAAACTTTGTCCATTTTTTTCAATTACGCCTCTTGGACTACCGAAATAAATTCCTGCAACTAGTTCGCGCACAATCATTAAATCAAGGCCTGAGACTAACTCTTCTTTCAATGAAGAAGCACTTGCAAGCTGAGGGTATAAGATTGCTGGACGAAGGTTTGCATACAGATCCATCTCTTCTCTTAAGCCTAGCAAGCCTCTCTCTGGCCTTAAATCTCTTTCCAAAGACTCCCATTCGTAACCGCCGACAGCGCCCAATAAAATAGAGTCACAATCATGGGCTAAATTTATTGTTTCCTGTGGCAAGGGAGAGCCGGTTTCATCATAAGCAGCACCGCCAATTAAGCCCTTAATAAGCTCCATATCGAGGTTAAATTCATCATTCAAGCGATTAATAACTTTTAACGCTTGAGCGATAATTTCTTTCCCAATGCCGTCACCTGGCAAAACTAAGATTTTAGACATAATGCTCCATATCAGAATCTAAAAAATGCATTATACTTGATACCTAAACAGTGAATATAAACAATAACAATACACAAATAATACAGGCATCTTAATGCTTATATATCAAGCCTGTAAAATTTCAAACTCTAACTTAGATGCTCCGCAATCAGGGCAAACCCAATCGTCTGGCACATCATCCCATTTAGTTCCTGGTTTGATATCATCTTCTGGCAGACCTATTTCCTCTTGGTATTCCCACCCACAAACTATGCACTGATATTCTTTCATTTATATATTGCCATATAAACTTGTATAAAGGTACTTTTTATTTGTTAACTAGCTTGTTACAGATTGTCGGCGTTCTTAGATAAATATTCAGCAACCCCTTCTGGTGTATCTTTCATTCCATCGTCGCCTTTATTCCAGCCCGCAGGACAAACCTCGCCATTCTGAGTGTGAAATTCTAATGCATCAACCATGCGTAGCATTTCATCTACATTCCTGCCAAGAGGCAAGTCATTTACAACCTGATGTCTAACTGTGAATTCTTCATCAATAAGAAAAGACCCTCTAAGAGCTAGACTGTCTGGGTGTACTACACCATAAGACTCCATAATTGAGTGATCAACATCTGCCACTAAAGGGAAATCAATTTGACCAATTCCGCCATCATTGATGGCAGTATTTCTCCATGCATTATGCGTAAATTTAGAGTCAATTGAAATTCCTACTAATTCTACCCCACGCTCCTTGAAATCAGCTACTCTGTGATGATGCGCTAAAATCTCAGAAGGGCAAACAAAAGTAAAATCAAGAGGGTAAAAGAAAATTACAATTTTCTTACCCTTTAGGCTTGATAACTGAAAATCGTCCACAATTGAGCCGTCTGCTAAGACTGCTGAAGCTGAAAAATCAGGCGCTTGTTTTGTTACTAGAACGCTCATAACACTCTCCAATAATATAGTTATTAAAAGAATACATTATACAAAAAATATTTTAGTTGGCATATGAATATATCTCACAAATAATAAGGCTTTGTGTTTCTATGTATCTAATATGAGAAAGTGTAAAATATCGCTATGATAAAAATTTTCAACACTCTAAGCAAGAAAAAAGAAGTCTTCAAACCTATAAATAAAGACCATGTAGGAATCTATGTTTGCGGCATGACAGTTTATGACTATTGCCATATGGGTCATGCTAGAGTGCTAGTTATGTTTGATGTTATCACGAGGCACCTAAGAAGAAATTTTAAGAGCGTTAACTATGTTAGAAATATTACCGATATTGACGATAAAATCATTAACAGAGCTATTGAAAATCAAGAAGAAATATCTAGTCTTACTGAAAGATTTATCTCTGCTATGCATGAAGACGAAAAATCTCTTGGAAACTTGATTCCTGATATAGAGCCACGTGCTACAAAATCAATTGACCAGATGCTCTATATGATAGAGTCATTGATGGAAAAAGATATTGCTTATCAAGGGCATAATGGTGATATATATTACTCTATAAGAAATTTTGAAAGTTATGGCAAACTTAGTGGAAAGAATTTAGATGAATTAGCAGCTGGTGCCAGAATTGACGTTGAGTCTGATAAGCGTGACCCGCTAGATTTTGTTCTATGGAAGATGGCAAAACCACATGAACCTAGCTGGAAATCTCCATGGGGAGATGGCAGGCCTGGTTGGCATATTGAATGCTCTGCAATGTCAACTCACCATCTAGGTAATCATTTTGATATCCATGGTGGTGGGGCTGACTTATCTTTCCCTCATCATGAAAATGAAATTGCTCAATCTGAGGGTGCAAATAACTGTAAATTTGTAAATACATGGATGCATCTAGGTTTTGTTAATCTTGATAATGAAAAGATGAGCAAGTCTCTTGATAATTTTTTCACTATTCGTGAAGTACTAAAAAAATACGATGGTGAAACTCTTCGCTATTTCATAATGAGTAGCCATTATCGATCTCCACTCAATTTTAGTGATGAAAATCTAGACAATGCTAAATCAGCACTGACACGCATATACACCTCTATTCGTGGATTAAGTTCGACTGAGATTGCCATGAACCAAGTTTCAATGAGGTTTGACTTTGAGAGTCGTTTTAATTCAGCGCTCGATGATGACTTCAACACACCAATAGCTCTTAGCATTCTTTTTGAGATTGTAAAAATTATAAACACTGAAAGAGATAACGACACAGACCTCGCCAAGGCTTTGTCTCAACTACTGAAAAAACTTGGTAGCTACATAGGTATTTTGGAAAGTGACTCAGAGGAATATTTGAAACAGGGTGCCAAAATGTCAGATAAAGAAATTGAGGATAAAATTAAACAACGTAATACAGCAAGAAATAACAAAGATTTCCCTCTATCAGACCAAATTAGAGATGAACTTGCAGATATTGGAATAGTGCTAGAAGACAATGCAGATGGTACAACATGGCGCAAAACTTAACTTAATAAAAATAATTAATAGTAGTTAATTATAAAAATTGTTGCATTATTCTTATGTAACTAATTTATCTTTTGCTTGTACTGCTCAACAATTTTAAATTTTTGAATCTTGCCTGACGGTCCCTTCGGCAAAGGCTCTTTTGCAAAAAATATTCTACTTGGAGTTTTGAACTCTCCAAGATTATCTAAGCATAGTTTTTTAAGTTCGTCTTCGTCTGTTTTACAATTTTCTTTTAATAATACGCACGAGGATATATTTTCGCCATAATTTACATCATATATGCCAAAAGTACAAGCTTCCAAGATGGCGTCATGGGTATACAAGGTATCGTCTATCTCTCTTGGTGATATATTCTCTCCGCCCTTTATTATTAAATCTTTCTTTCTTCCAGTTATAAAAAAGAATCCATCTTCATCTTCAAAACCCAGGTCTCCAGTTAGCAAGTAGCCGTCATCAGTAAATGTTGATTTTGTGGCAGATTCATTTTTGTAATATGTTTTCATTACATTTTTGCCTTTAATTACTAACTCTCCCACCTCACCATTACTTACTGAGTCGCCTTGATCATTAATTATCTTAACTTCGTTTCCATAAGCAATCCCTGCAGACCCGTGCTTACGTTTATTTAAAGGGTTTGAAAGTATCTGTGCTGAAGTTTCAGTAAGCCCCATTGTTTCAACTATATTTACATTAAAAACCTTTTCAAAAGTTCTATGAACTTCGGGTGACAATGGTGCAGAGGCTGATCTGCCAAATCTTAGTTTACTGAGATTGAGCTTAGAAATATCAAAATTGTCATGAATAAGATAATTGATTATTGTAGGAACAATGCTAAACCAAGTACACTTATATTTTTCTATTGTTTGCCAAAAGTTAGACGCACTAAACTTGTCCATCATAACAACACAACTATTGCTATACAAAGTTGAAGCTACAGAAACCATTTCAGCATTTATATGGTAAAGTGGCAGTACGCATAGTGACACATCTTCACCTTTAACTTGATGGGCAATAGCAGTGTTTTCTCCACCCGCAAGGACATTACTATGAGAAAGCAAAACCCCCTTAGGCGTGCCAGTTGTTCCTGAAGTGTAAATTAATACTGCAGGTGTTTCTGGCAAAACAGAAGATTTTGTTATATTGCCATCTAATTTTTGTAAACTTTGTGAATCTTCAAACAGCAATACTTTAGCATCAGAATTGCCAAGGATATTGCCGAACTTGTCTATATATTTCTGCGAAGCAAAAAGTAAACTACATTCTGAATGCGCTATGGTGTACTCTATCTGTTGGTTACCAGCAACTACATTTATTGGAACCACTACTACACCGTGATACATGGCACCTAAAAATAACAATGTAGTGGCATAACTGTTGTCCAACAGGAAGCCGACTTTATCGCCATGTTTAATATTATTTTCTTGGAATAATAAGCCTAGCTTATTAATATCTGAATGGAGCCTTTTATATGAAATATGTAAATCAGATTCTGCTTCAATTAAAAAAATCTTGTCTGGTGTTTGGCTGGCAAAATTATCAATAAAGCTTGTAATTGTTGTTGAATTAATAACTCCATAATTCTCCCATTTTTTCCAGTAATCTGAAAATATGTCAAGTTCAGTTGGCTCGTAAGCATTCTTTATAGTTCTTACAACTTTGGTTATATTTAAGTATTGCTTATAATTAAGGTTGTCTCCAACTACATTATTCCCCCAAGTTCCACAACCCATTGAAAGTGAGAAAGGCAAGGAATTATTAAAGTTTCCTCCAGTGGCAAATGTGTGTGCCTGATTAACAATCACTCTACAGACGGGAAGCTCTTGGCCTAAACGTGCTATATTATCATCATTGTTGCTGTGAACGCTGCAGGAGTGCCCCTGTCCTTGGTTTTTTAAAAGTTTTAACGCTATATCTAACGCATGATCAAAGTTATTCGCCTTATATATTGTTAACACTGGAGATAGCTTCTCTAATGAAAAAGGATAATCGTATCCTACGCCTGACTCTTCAACCATAAGAAATTCAGATTCATTATATTTTTTTGCATTAAGGCCCGCAATATTAGCTATTTCATTTGCTTTTCTAGCAATAACTTTACGATTTATTACGCGATTTTTATCCCACATAGTTCTTTGCAATTCTGCCTTCTCAGAATCATTAAGCAAAACACCTCCCTGCCCTTCTAGGGCTGAAATTGTCTTGTTATATATGCTATTAATTACAATTAGGCTGTTTTCAGACGAACAACTTGTTGCGTTATCAAAAGTTTTGGATGCTTTTATTTTTTTTGAGGCGTCTAATATGTCGGCACTATCATCAATAATCGATGGCACATTGCCTACTCCTACTCCAATAGTCGGAGTTCCTGTTTGAAGGGCCCTAAGAATATTGTTCTGTGAACCAGTTGCGATAACTAAATCAACTTGCTTTGTTAGCTCTATTGTGTTCTCTTTTGTTATTGGTGAAGGCAAAACTTGCACTAAGTTAGTGGGCGCTCCGACTCTTTGTATAGCCTGTTGCATTAATTCAACCACCTTTTTACAAACTAAAGCCCCTTTAGGAGAGGGCGCTAAAATTATTGAATTTCTACATTTAAGTGCATTAATTACTTTATTAAGTG
>FUWD013429877.1_pt1 | contig 21126 bp, 48 predicted proteins | sample 1063281 | NCBI WGS metagenome assembly FUWD01 (sample SAMEA79048168, study PRJEB19326) | metagenome | biome: marine | reverse complement strand
TTAGCACTTTAAACAGCAATTTTGACGTGTAGAAATTTACGAGCACCATCTGCGAACGTCTTTAAGCCAGCAAGATATGAACTAAATATATTAGTACCTCGTCTGTCTGATGTTGCTCTCATGTCGATTGACTGCATATCTTGAACTACTAAATCAATAGCTCCTTTTTTGCCGAAATAACATTTAATCCAAGCTGTACCCCATGAAACATTAGTTTCTGTTTCTGAAACTGTCATTCTTCCGCCACCTACACAAGTAACAGTACAAGTAGTTGCAGTTGCTACTGCTGTCATCTTATAAGTATCAGTAACCAAGATTTGGTCAGCTGTACTTAAAGCAACTTGAGTTGCACTTGTATCTCCAGGGTTATTAATTAATGCAGTTAAGTTAGTCAATGAAGCTGCAGCATCTGCTCCGATTAAGAAGTTTCCTGCTGTAGTTCCAATAGAAGTAACTGATGTGAAAGTAACGCCGTTAATAACTACAGTTTGAGTATTAGCAAATACTCCTGCTGCGGTTAATACTGCTTCACCTGTTAAATTCTCTGAAACAAATACTTCTGCATTAGAGATAGCACCTGCATAACCATTTTTGAATACTGAATTAACAATATCAAACTGTTTACCTAACAAATACTGCTCAATGTCTGAAACTCCATAAGCATCAAGAACAAAAGCCATGTTAGTCAATAACTGGTTATTCTTTTTCAACTTAGCTGGCATCCTTGTTACCATCTGTGGAACAGTTGTCGTACTTTGGGTAATAGGAACATCAGTTGATACTAAAGTTGTTAAATCTCCTGTATCAAAGGTGTTTTCTGCATTTTCTACTTCTGCAAATACTCTAGCATCTAAATCAGTTGCTACTTTCTTTGCTACTTCTCCACCGATTACTTCGCCTGGACTTAGTGGTCCAGCTTGAGTAACTTCTCCATCTGAAAGATGGAATGCTGCTTCTTTCTCTAAATTAATAGTTAGTAATTCAGTTGAATCAGTAACGGTATCAATAGTTGAGGCACTTCCTCTTGAAACTGTTCTAACTCTTACGTTTGACATGTCAAAGATAAATCTTTCAACACTTTCACCAAACTTTAATTTAGGTTCGAATCGCATGTTAGCAATACTTTTTGCTACTAAGATTTTGCTAAATACTTCTTGATAAGTATTATCAGCAACTTCTTGAAAATCATTTAAAGCCATTTTCTTTTATAGTTTATCCCTATAAGTTGAGTCGTTTGATTAATCCCTCGTTGTACTCTTTTTTGAGTTCTGGGTCTGCTAAAACTTTCTTCATATAAACTGGGTCTTTTAGTTTTGCCTTGTCTAAGGTTTCACCTTCGCTCTTACTATTAGGGGTAGAAGATTCTATCGTCTTTTTTCCTTGGATAAGGTGACCATAAGCCTCTTCAATAATTTTAGTAAAAGTTTTATTTTTGTTGGCTGGGTCAAGAGCAAGAGTTTTAATAACAGCTTTGTTGGCAACGTCTTTAAATTCAGGCAAGTTTTCTAATACCCTGTCAAAATTCTTATTAAAGATGTCGTCAACTTTCTTAGCATTATCCTCATCTTGTAGAGGCTTTAGCTTCTCAGCTATCTTTGCATCTATTTCTTTTTCAGCTTGAGCTTTGACTGTAGAAGCAAACTCGTTTAAAAAGTTTTCATCCACATTATGCTCGTCGGCTATTTCCTTAATACCTTTTGAAATGTCCTGTTTAGAAGCACCATCTTCAATTTGTTTCTTCAAATCGCTAATTTCTTGTTTTGCTTCTTTGCTTTCCTTCTTAAGCTCTAAGAACGTTGGCAATGGGACACTTCTATCCTTGTTTATTAAGTTGTTCGCCGATTGTTTTCTCCTCTACCACTGGCTCCACTGTTTCCTCTTTAACTGGAACAGCTTCAACAGGTTTAGTTTCTTTAGGAACCTCTACAGGTTCGATAACTTCTACCATATAGTTAAAACACATTTAGCGTCTATGTCTGACGGGATTTTATAACTCCATCCAGAAGCGAAACAGATTAATTCTGCTGTTTGCCTATTAACCTTTAATAAGCAAGTAAGCGAAATTATTCCTTTATTTCTGTAAGTGTTCCACCAAACTTTTCAGCAGTTGCTTTCGCAATATCTTTATATTCATCCCCATGAACATCTTTTGAATAAACTACTTTCTCTCCTGTCTTTTCAACAGTCATTAAAAGATTTACGTTCTTTTCTTCTCTTTTAACTTCTTTTTTATTTCCCATATTATTCAGTTAATATTAATTCTAATTGTTCTTTTGCTAATTTCTTATTCTTAGCCGACCTTTTAATTGCCTTGAATACTCCGAATTTAGCCTCTAATTGTGATATTATCGCTATCATCTCAATGTGAGATAAAGTTTTATATCCTATTATTAATTCATCTACTGAATTTACTATATCGCTACTCAATCCTTTAGTAAGTAACTTTCCACCCTCGCTAAGTCCTACTGCTTCTAACTTTGCATACTTAGATATATCATCTTCAATTATTTCTTTGTCTCCCATATTTTTATACCTGTTTGCTCTTCTAGTAAGTCAATTTCTTTCTCGTATTCTTTCATTGAACCTTTTAATTCATCAAGTTTCTCCTGTGCTGGTAGAATAGCAAGCTTTGATTTAGTTAATAAGTAACAAGCTTGGATTAATGTTTCATCAAGGTTTTGTAACTCTTTATGATTTCTTTCAATATTAATAATCATTGCTTCTTCAAGCTTTATCTTTGCACCTAACTCTTTGATAGTCTTTTTGACTGCTTCACAATGGTTTTTAACATTGATTACTTCAAATTGTGTTGGTTCGTGTTCTGATTTCTCAATAGTTGCTTTTAGTCCTTCGCCTTTAATGATTTTAAACTTCATATTTATTATTGAGCAGGTGGAGCTTCTCCATCTACTGGCATATTATTTAATAAGTCTTGCTTTTGTTTCTCTAAAGCTCTCGCTTCGTTTCTCATTACTATTTGCTCTAGTGATTGAAAATAAACTGCGAACCTTTGGAATACTTCCATTTTAATATCTTCTTCGTGGTCAGTCATATAGTCTAAAATTCTCTGCCTATAAGCGTTGTTAGCGTTCCTGTTTGGTTTAAGGACTTCCCCATCAAGTATGTTCTCAATATCTCTCTCTGCCTCGCTCATAAGCTCCTGATTGCCGAATGCTGATGTGTCTTGCATTTCTTTAATCTCATCTTCTGTGAATCCAACTATCTTAGCCTGTAGTTCAAATACTTTCTTTTGATTTACTTCTGGGTTTAATGCTTGCGATACTAGGAATTGATTTTTGATTGTTTGTTCTTGTATATCATTAGCGACATCATTAGCAGAACTTTCAACTAATACGCCATACTTATCATCTTTCTTAAACAAATCTCTCTTACTAATCTTTGTAACTTCTACTCCACTGGTTCCAACAATGTCAACTGCTACCTTTTTATTAAGATGTTCTCTAACTCCTGCTTCATATAGTTTTGCAAATCTATCATAACCGAATGAATAAGATTTATTTAGTAGTCCGAACTTATCCGCCGCCGCCGCTTGATTACCCTCATAGATTGCAACTCTTCCGTCTGTATCTTCAACTCCTTTGCCTCCTGCTGTTACGCCTGAAGCCTTTTCTTGTATAGTTTCAAGCTTATCAAATACTATCATCGGTGTATCTATGCTCGGTGTTTGTATTATCTGTATCGCCTTGTCTGCATCAAAATTGCCTTTAGTCGGTATATTTCCATCTCTTCTATATTTAAGCTGTGAGAGGTCTTCTATAGCTCCTGTGTTGACTACTTTCATCGGCTTGTTGATAGCTTCTGCATTGTCTAGCATTTGATTAATGCTAACATCTTGAGCCATAAATATCTCTCTAGCATAATCGCAATAAGAGGGAGTCCAGAACTCTGTTAAGTCTGGGAAAGATGCCCAAGTCCAGTAAGGATATAAGTTAGATGCAAATACATCGCTCATCTTCTCTACTTTAATCCAGTGTCCTTTGTTGTCCATTAAAACATAATATCTAACACCCTCAAAAGTTTCATACCATCGCCAAAACTTAAACTGGTCTGTTTTATTCTCTACTTCTTTTGAAACAATTCCTGTATCAATAGTTCTATTTACTTTGTTTTGTTCTTCTATTGTCTTATCGTCTTTGTTTCCGTTACCAGTTGTTAATTCTTTTACTTGGACTTTGTCGTATTCTTTGTTTTTAACTCCTGCTTCTAACTGTTTTTTGTTAAGAATTACACTATAATCGCCCATATAGTTCGCTCTTTCAATATCAATACCACCTGCACTAGGGTCAATTAAGAAGTCATAAACATCAACATTCTCTAAGTGTGCCTTGTATCCATTAAGACTTTCTGCAAAGAAATTATTGACACATCTACCGTAGATTATTCCTTGTTTCTTTCCTACTAAATCCTTTATATCCCAATAATCATCATTAGCATCTGATTGTCTTAGTGAATTTAATAGATTTACTCGCTTTAGTTGGCTTTCTTTTCTTTTAGTAAACTTAAATATTAGAGGATTATCAATCTTGCTCCATAAAGTATGAACAAATTCTTGCATTCTTCCTAAAGAAACGTTAGCCCTGTTAGCTACAGTCGGCTTTTTCTTTTGGTAATACATCTCTTCGTTCTTTTGCCAATTAGATATTTTACCTGCTTTATGTCTTCTAGCAAAAGCAATGCTTGTTAAAGCCTGTTTTGCTATGTCGTCTTTTAAGTTTCTTTTTATCATATATTTATATTCCTATATCATCATATAATGGTTTTGTTTCTTCTTGATGATATATTTTTGTTACTTTTAGTGTTGCAAAGTCTTTCATCATCCAAGCTATTGCACAAGCCATCAATAAATCGAAATGTCTAGTTGTAAGTCTAGGGTCTTTTACTGTTTCAATCAAATCATTTCTTGTATAGCTTTTAAGCTCTCTAATCAAATCTATGTCATTTAGGTCTAATAGCCCATCTTCTATCGCTTTGTTCAATGCTGATAGCATTTTAGGCTTTGAGAGGGCTGTTGTCTTCCATCCGTACTCTGTTGGCTGTGTTTCTGATAGTCTGGTTTCTTTGGGTTGTGTTGTATATAAATTAGCGTTGCTCTGTTTTAAAACTAAGATTGCTTCTGCTCCGTAGTTATTTTCTACTCCTGCGATACTTCCCGGGAATAGTTCTTGTTCTCTTAGTATCTCGTGTCCGAATGCTTCGGGCTTTATTAAATCGCTTCTGAATGTTCCGACTACTCTTGCTGGGACTGTATCAAAGTCTATAAATACTGATGTGGAGCTATCTAGCCCTACGCCTCCTGCAATATCGTGTCCGCTTCCGTATCTGTGGCTAGGGTCAAACTCGTGGAATATCTTAAAGTCTGCTGTTTCTCTTATCGGTTCAAGTTTTATCTGTTTGTTTAATTGTTCTCTATTAAAGTAAACATTCTTTTGTGATGATGGGTTGCACATCCTTTCTCCCTCAAAGTCATCATCATCTTTCTTCATCTGTTCTATGTCTGCCATTGTGTATCGCTCCCAACTTATTATTCCATCTTTTATAATCGGAACGATATTTACTATATTTAAACTATCTTCTTTTTCTACTATCTTGTGTACGTTTCCTGCTTCTGATAAATAGTTGCAAGTATAAACACAAGCTCCGTCTTTACTTAGTCCTGTTCTGGCTTCTTCCATATTATCCCAGATTGATATTGTCTGGACTGCACTTCTTAAAGTCTTTCTGTTCTCGAAGTCTTCAAACCATATAAAGTCAGGTCTAGCTTCTTCCTGTAATGCTCCACGCTGTTCAACTCCTACGGTGTCAGCTATTAGTTTAACTCCTGTGCTTGTAGTGAACGAACTCATTGTTTCTTCTCTCTTAGCAGTTGTCTTCTCAAATATTTCAGGGTAAAGATCTGCTATTGTTATCAGCATATTGTAAACGTCTGTAACTATCTGCTTACTGTTTACTCCATCGGTTGCTAATACTTTAAAATACTTTCTTTTATGGTCTAGGTCATTGGCTATACAGAATGCTACGAAAAGCTTTGTCCTTGCTGTTTTGGCACCTCCACGATATGCAATGTCAGCGTAACTGTTTATTTCTCCCCTGTAAGCTTTCAGATTGTTTTCATCTATATCATTATGAAAGGGAGCGTCTTTGCTAGTAAAGTATTTACTTAGGTAGTATCTAGCCCATAGATTGAATTTCAGGATTACTGTTTCGTTGCTTGCATCGCTATCAAAAACAAACAATGCTTTCTTTTCTCCTTTATTCTCCCCCTGTAGTATTTCTTGTATTGTCATTTAGATAATCGTTTAAAATATTCTTAGCTTTATCTTTATCTTCTGTCTTTATAATAATAGTTTCCGTTGGGTTCTTTCCTTTAAGTTTATAGTAACTATCTATAGCTTTCATCTTAGCTGGAACATTAACGTGTTGGTTAAGAATAAAGAGGTGTTGCTTTTCAACATTCTCATCGTTAAATCCTTGCTGTTCTAGCAATTCATTGATTCTATTCGTAACCTCAAGATTACTTAAGATTTGTGAAGAAGTAGAACAAGCTGTTTTATACCAGTTAGGTTTTGATGTATCTGGGTTATAAGCTTCTATATAACTCTGTACTCCGTTGCCGAACATTTCCCTGTCGTTGCTAGTGTAAAGGTTGCAAAATAACTCTCTTCTAGGGCTTAACTTTTCTTCTTTCTTATTTGGCATATAACTTTGTTATTTTCTTTATGTCCTTGATAGTCTTTTTAGGTTTCTTCTTTTTATCTGCTTTTAGTTTCATATAAATACAATTTAGTAAAGTCAAATTATATTAATTTATTAAAATAATTCTTGTTCGAAAGGTTCCGATGGTGTTAGTTCTCTGCACATAAAAGCAGATTCTTCTTCGTTTGTTTTTGGTTCTAAGTCTTTACAATATTTCTTAGAAAACTCTAAGATAATTTTTCTAGAAAACTCTTCTAAATGAAAATCTCTGTAAAATTCATTTTGTATTAAATCTTTAATGCCTTTTCTTTGTTGTGAATCTGTGATTGAGGCATCAATAATTGTTAATACTTTTCCTAAAAAGTTTTTGTTTTGACTACGCTGATTGTCGAGAATGTAATCTCTCAATTTAAACAATGGACTTAACTCTTTTGACATAATTTTGACTAAACTTGACTTTACTAAATTGTATTTAATCTTCGTTATTATAAACTTGAAAACCTATTGCACTCGCTCCGTTTTCTGTCTTATCTTCTTTATCTTCGTGCCAAACATCTGTTTTATCTGCTTTAGGTTCTTTTTTTAAAATAGTATATTTTCATATAACAAAAAAGACAACAGCAAAAATTAGCCTGTTATCTCTTTAAGATTTAAGTCTATTGTATTCATAGTTCAAAGGTTACGTAAGCCTTTCAACAGTATTCAGTTGTTCTCTTTGAATGAGCTATTGTTTGCTAAGCCCTCGCCAATAGCTTTTTCTGGTCATACATAGCTATTAATCCCACCCATTGGATACAATATTCATTATACCCAAGCCAGGGGGAGACGAAGACTTAATAAACAATATTTAGTTGTGTGATTAAAGAACATTGTTTGCTAAGAAGAAAGATGCTTAAAGTTTTGGAATAGTCTGCTTAGCTCGCATCTTTTATTTATATGTTTAGAGCTTCTAGTATGATTATCTAAAGTGCGTTACCTTAAATATTCCTAAAAACTTCTTCTTAATAAACAATTATTCTATTGTATTCCTTTAATGAGCTTTAATTCACAAACAACTACCACCGATAAGTACCTAGTAATCCCAATCAAGTTATCAACTCTTTCACTATTACATATAGTCTAAATCAGAAGTATGTGTTTGTATTAAAGTTCTCTTGTAATTACAAGGGACTTTTAATCCCTTTCACTTAAAGATATTATTTATTTAATATCTTAAGGTGCTATCTATATTATAGCACGACTGTATCTTATGTCAATACCAAAGTATGAAACCAATGAAACAACCGAACATATACAAGGCTATTGCTGTTAGTAGTAATATTAGTTTATTCATATATTTTAATTATTAATCTTTAAAAATAGAGAGCAAGTTTTTTATTACTCTCTGTGTGTTAAACATACTTTACCAGCATGTTATTCCCAATTGATTCAGCGAATCGCACAAACTCACAAGGTTTAAACTTCCAAACCGTACTTGTGTTGACCTTACATCGTACGTATCCTCCATACTTAGGTGTCCATTCAATAGTATAACTGTAATGCTTTTTTGGTGTTATACCCCACCACTCTTTGTCAGGAAGTCTGATTACTTTAGATGCCTTATCCATTTTGTTACCTCCTTTATGTTATTTTACTAATAACTTAGTCAACAATTTTATTGTTTCAGGACTTTGCCCGCCTAGGTCTTCTTTAAGATTCCATACAATTATTTATCTTTTAAGTTTGTATTTAGTAGCTTCCCACAAAGCGTCTATTAGTTCTTTCTCTTTAAATAGTTCATTACATACAACGCTCCAATCTCCTTTATACTCACAGCCTTTAATTCCTCTTGAAATATCATACAAGTCAACTTCTAGAAATTCTATCATTATCCCAATACTAATAAACTCCCAATAAACTATATCGCCATATTTTCCCCACTTCATATCTATTGTAAACTTTTCTACTTCTACTTTATTCAATTCTTTCCATTGTTCTCTTGTTATGTGTTGTTTCATATATTTATCCTTTAGATATTCTTATTTTTTATTAAGCCCCTCGTGCGTTTCTATTAATCCAATAGCAGTACTCATTCCTATTATTATTCCAGACATTTTAGATTCTTCTTCATCAGTAATCTTACCAGTTTCTTTAGCCCATTCTTCTTCTATTGTTTTTTTAAATTCTTTTAGCTCTTTTATTAAATTATCCATAGTTATTTTATATTAGTTATTTATCTTTTAATTTTTTTAATAATCTCATCCAGCTTGCCTTATCGCAACCATGTCCATAATCTTTGCATTCTTCAATATCTCTTATCATCACTTTTTTACAAGCATCTGATAATTCCTGTACTAAAAGATAATCTGATATTACTCCAGTTATATAGGTTCTTCTTCCTAACCCATATCTTAATGCACATAAATAAATTTGTTCTAAGTGTGTCATATGTTCTTTTATATTAGTTATTTATATTTAGGTTTATCATATCTATGCCTATCAAATTCTTGGCATACTTCTGAATCACAAGATTCATTAGCTTCTGACATAGTGAAACAAAACAATCCATATCCTTTAATTCTTTCTTCTGTTTCGCCACAGTTTAAGCATTTTCTATTTTTTGTTAAATTTTTCATATATTTCTTTTTTTTCGCAACGCTTATAAGATGTTCTCTAGGTGTTTATATTAGGTTTTTTTGGCTTTTCTTCTGAATTTCCACAATCAATACAATATAATTCGTGCATACTATCATAATATCCAGAATTATCTTTTATATTACTACTACCACATTTATCACATTTCCAATTCATATTTTTATAATTATTTATGACCGTCTATTCTTTGGTCTGTTGGGGGTTATTTAAGTTTCTTTAATTCTTTTTCATACTCCCAATATTTATATGTTTTTCCTTTATACTTTTTTATGAGTTTATTAAATTTGTCTATATTAGCTTCATATCCGCAAAAAACATAACATTTTTTTAAATCTTTTTTAGTTCTAATAGTAACCCTGTCTATATTACAACCCACTAAATCTTCTACGTTTTTAAATCCTCCGTTCCACCATTGCCCATTACATTTTACAATTTCACCGTTATCTAGTTTTATTTCAAACTTCCTGCCAGCAAACGCTTTAAACCTTCCCTCTGGTTCTTCATACTGATAACAATCATAAAATAATCCATCTGTACCATAAATAATATTATCAACTTTTTTAAATATAAGTTTTGGTTTTCTATCTATTACATAAGCAAACCTATTGTTAAATATCACTTTAGCAATTATCTTTATTTCTTTTTCCATATTATATATATTTATTATTTACTAAATTGCCAACTATCGCCAGTCTCCGCTATTTTCTACTAGGTTTTGGTGGTAGGGATGCTTCATAGAGTATATGGGCGTATATCCACTAAACTTTCGCATCGGGGGCTACCCTAATAGCAATGACTGGAGGTAATAAACAATTTAGAAAAGTTAATCTTCCTTTTGTTTTCGTAATTTTTAATCACCTAATTCTTGCCATTCTTTTATTGCTGTAATCGAAATTTGTATTGTTTCTTTATCCATATTTTTATAATTATTTATAACCGTCTATTCTTAGTCGGCATAGTTATAAGAAGATAAATTTGGAGGTCGGATTTGAACCAACATCGCATATACAACAGATTTCTCTGGTATGTGTTTTACCAATTAAACCACTTCGCATTTATCTCCTTGTAACTAAACCGTCTATTCTTTGGTCTGTTGGGGGTTATTTACATATAGGACAATACCAAGCACCATTTTCATCCATTTCAAAAGTGTCTGTTAAATGAGTGCATTCTTTTTCAATTTTTTGATTTTAGCATCAATCCCTTGCTTTGGTCTTAATTTCTCGCTGTAATTCATATATCTAAATTTATTATTAAATATTTTGTACCTCCTTTAATGAGTGTTATGTTATTTTACTAATAGTTTTTTTAAGTGCTTCTTTGGTTTCTTCTTTTTTGCCCGTCTAGGGTTTCTTTAAGATTCCATACTGCCAATAATCTTCCGCCTTCTTCAAATTGTAAACTATGCGGATAATAATTTCTAAATGATATAGTTTTATTCCCTGCTTCAGAATTGTATTCACCTAAAGCAATAAGAACATCTGCTAGGGTTATTGGTCTTCCTATTATTTCCTTTATGTCTTTAATATATAATCTCAAAGGTGAAGTTAAAAGATTATTTGATTTATTTACTCCTGTATAAGTATCTTCTTCTTCATTATTTTTTCCCATAAAAATAACTTCAAGTCCTGTGTTCTCTAAAATCACACACCCAAATTCCAAATTCATTATTGAAGGGTTTGCTTTTTGTATTGCTTCTTTTAGTTTTTTCATATTTTTAAACCTATCTATTATTTAAGTTAAACCTATACATTATTTTATGTTTTCTATTATATCGGCTATTGTTAATTTATAGTTTTCATATAATTTCTGATTTGCTTTGTGTTCCATCGGAAGTAATTTTGGTAAATTATATTTTATTATCCAGATACTGAGTAATTTTTTACTTTTCATTATCACCTCTAAAGGTAAATATGTATTAAGTTTTGTCATATATTTATACGCCCAAATTATTTAGTTTTTTGGGCTTGTTGTTAGTATTAGACCTTTTAGTGGTCATATATTCTTTTATAATTATTTATGACCGTCTATTCTTTGGTCTGTTGGGGGTTATTTAATTTGAATATATATTTTTCTACTTGTTTGTATTTTCCCTTTATCATCTTTAAATTAGATAGACCATTAATATTTAAAGATTTACCATTTTTAGATAATGTAAACTGGCTACCTTCAATAATTTTTATAAAACCATTCTCTTCATCAATAAATAAGTCAATTTTTTTAATATCTTTATAGTCTTTAGATGCCTCCATGTTTATATATATAGCCCTGTTATTAAAACTTATGTATGGCTTTATATTAAGTCTTGCAAACTTTTTTCCTATAGTTTTAAATTGTATAAACTTATATTCCATATATCTAAATTTATTATTAGTAAAATTACAGGCTTTTTTAGAGTGCCTGTTTAACTCTTTTAGTCTTCTGGCACAAAATACGAATGGTGGGTGCATCTGTAGACTCCGTCAACTCCTACCATAATTCTATTACATCCCTTAACAGGGCAGAAGTAAGCATCTTCAATCTTCTCAATCTTCCTTAACCTAGTTTTTTCTGCTGTGGTCTTTCTTCCCATTATCGTTACTTCTACTTTCATTTTTCAATCTCCTCAACTAATTCTTTCTGTTGTTTGTTTGCTTGCCTGATTGCTTTCCGAACTATCTCCTCCTTTTGTTTCTTTGACATTTTTTCGTAAATTGATTTGTTCATATTATTCTAATTGACTTTTTTCATTATCTATTATCTTTTCCATTTCTTCTTCTCGCCAAGTATTAAAGTTTCCCTTACCGTCTGTTTGTTTATTCCATTTAACAAATAATACTGCGTATAATCTTTTAGATGGTGTCTTTACATTCTGGTCTATCTTGGCTGTTTCAGTTGGTATGTCTTTTGTTTGGAAAGTGTTCTCCGAGAATAAAAACCAGCCTTCCTTCTGCTCCAAATCGAACAACTTAGCTTTTTCTTCTCCTGCTAGTTCTTTGGCTATATAAACAGTTAGCTTTAAAGTTTTATCACGGAGCGTACTTATTCCCTGTATAAAAGCAGGAGCTTGGAATTTATTTGTCATAGTTTTTATAATTATTATTTTTAATATCAAATTGTCTATGGCAACGCCTACAACGTGGTGTATAATCTTCTTCTTTTCTTTTATATTTATGGTCTATATTAGACCAATCCATAGCTTGCTTTCCACATTCGCATTTATGCAACTTAGCTTTCCCATTAATTTTTACTATCCATTGATGTTTCGGTTTTATACCAGCATTTTCTCCTTTCCAATTTTTGCTTTTCTCGCCTATTAATCCTTGTTTAGATTTAGTATTACTTATTTTTAATTTAGTTTCTTCTGTATGTTCTTTCCCATAAAAAGGATGCTTGTTGCCAATCCTGCTATCACTCATTTTCTTTTTAGTTTCTTCTGGCAGTTTTCTACCCTTTAAAGCTAAAGATATTTTTTCCCTATGCTCTTTTGTAAAAGTTCTTTTCTGTATGAATGATGGTGCTTGAAATTTACTCATATTTTTGGTTTATAAGGTTTTAATAATAAAAGTTTATTATACATTTCTCTGTAATAAACATATCCTGCTGTCATTCCTATTCCTTGTTTCTTTAGTGCAAGTATTTCCTCTACCCATGCTGCGCCTTTGATTATATCTATTCTAGCGTGTACTGTGCTGTCTTTGTGCTGATGGTGGTTTGTGTGGCATCTTCCGCATATAGGGATTAAATTCTTCCAGTTATATCTAAGGAATGTACTGTGGCTTTTAAGCACGTAGTGATGGCAACAAGAATAGTCATTACCGCATACTAAACATCCATCATCTCCGTACATTTCCCTAGCTATATCCTGCATTAAAGCGTCTGCCTTTCGTTGCCAATATCCTAAAGTTTGGTTTCTTTTCTTCTTAGGTTTTGCTATTGGTTTTATTTTCATTTATTTTTTCGCTTAAATTATCAATATCTTCAAATAATACTATTATGTTGCTATCCATTGCTTCTACTTTGTCATTTATATTTTTATATTTCTGTATTGATAAAAGTTTTCCTACTTCTACAAATATTTCTGACCAAGATGGTTCCTCTAATTTTGGTTCATTTTCATAATGTTCTTTCTTTTTATACCAACAAAAAGCCTTAGCAAATTCTTTTCTTAATCCTAATTCTCCTTCTTGTGACGTTTTAAGCTCTTGCTCTAATTCAGTGTTTTCGATTATTAATTCTTCTTTTGTCATATTTTTATGTTAGTTAATTAAGTGGCATTTCGTTAATGGCATCATCTACATTAATATCATCTCCAAAAGTTTCTTTAGCTTCTTTCAACTGGCTATCGAATGGATTTGCTCCGTCAAATAATGCTTCAAGATTGATATTAGCTTCTTTATATTCTGTTTTTGTTTCTTCGTCTAATTCACTATGAGGTGATGGGATAACTGAATATTTAGTTTCCATTTTTTCGCCTGTTTTATTTACAGCTAAATCGTAAGATTTTGGGTCTCCCCATTTTACATTTTTAGTTAATGCGAAGATTGAACCTTGAATAGTTGATTGAGTAATTTCCATAATCTTAATTTCTCCGTCATCTAAATCTTTTACAATAAAAGCCCAAAAGTGTTTTGGTTGTCTCTCTGCATTAATAGCCTCTTGTCTCTCTTTAGTTCTTACTGGCTTTTTTTCGTTGCTCCAGTCAAGCCAACCGATAATCGCTGATGATAAAATACGAAAGTTATTATCGCCTTGTTTGAATCTGTAATAATTTCCCCCTTGTTTAGGTGCTTCATAATTGTTTGGTAAAAATGTCATAGTTTTTTTTGTGCCGTTGAACCTTTAAAGGCTACTGTTGGCTTATATTAATTATTATCTCTTATCCATCTATCTTTGTTTGATGTGTAATTTGCCCATTTAGTCCATTGTTTTTTTGTTGGCTCAATGTTTTTCTTATCTTCTTTTTTCATATTATTTTTTTGCATTTATTACATTTATATTTGTTGTCTTTCGTTCTTTTAAGAATACCCCCACAATTTTTATGCCATAAGGTGTCGTTAAAACTTGTTCTTTCTTTGCTTATTCTTATTCTTTCCATATTATTATTTATTAAATTCTCTATTAAACATATTCTCAATCATTCTTTCAATCATTGATTTTCTATTTACTTTCCACTCTAAAGGTTTTGCTACTTCTGTTACTTTGTTTTTTAAATCTATTGCTAAGTTTTTATACATCATATAATTATTTTAGTAAGTTTTTAATTTTCTTTTTTTCTACTAATGTAAATTCTTTCTCTTCAAACCAAGCTACGACTTTTCTTTCTTCCCATTCCTTGTCAAGGTCTTTTGTTGCTAATTGTGCTTGTCTATGGTCAAAAGGAGATCTACCTTTTATTCTTATTCCGCAATTATACTCTAAATTAAATCTGTAAGTCTTAGCAACAGCCATAGTTTTAGTTGTTTTCAAAATAGTTTCAAAAGATACTAAATCATCCCAACTTCTTATATATATTTTATCTCCTACTTTTAATTTCATATTTATATTCTTTCTAATTTAAGTATTTTATTAGATTCGCTTTTAGTTATATTTGGATGATAAAGTGTTTGGTCTACATGCCCTTCCATCTTTACACCAAGCTTTGTAGCCCAAGTCAATGTATTAAGTTCTTGTTTAGCTGTTTTTTGTTTGTTTACTTTTATTCCCTTTTGAGAATAGTAAAGTTTGTCTTTTAGTTTCATATTATTATTGGATTATTTATTATCGCCTATACACTGCTCGTCAGCCAATTACACGGGTATTTATACCGAAATGCATTCAACCTCTTGTAATCAAGTGGTTTAATGTATAGGTGGTAATAAATAATTATTGGATTAGTGGAGAGTTCAAGATAATTCCTAGTGTTATCCTAAACTCCCACCTTTCCATTTAAAAGCTATTGCTAGCTGATTTATTTACAATTATTAGTATACCCATACCATGCCTCCCAATTCCTATCTCTTATTCTTTTCTCTATTGCTTTTTTAGTGGCACATTTATAATCCCATCTACATTCTACTGATACTGTTGCTTTATTCACGCTATTCCACTGCCAGAGACCAAAATCCGTAGAGCCATTAGTATTTATTCCATACTTCCAGTTATCCCAACCACTTTCATTTTGTATAAGACAATTTACTTCTTCCCAGCTTAATCCTGCTTTTTCTATTTCTAGTTTTACATATTCTTTCATACTCGGCTCTGCATGTACGCTAGGCACTAATACTTCTGCTATCATTTCTTGCTTTATAGGGTCTGTTACAAAGCTATATACTTCTATTAAGCCTGTAAGTGTAATCATTAAGATTAAATAAGATGTTAAAATGTAAGATGCTAGTTTTAGTTGGTTTTTGATTTTTAGTAATTTTTTAAGTTTCATATTTTTGTTTCTTTTTTTATTTTTAGTATTTCATTGGCTTTTCGTTTGATTCTCGATTACTTACTCTTTACGTCTGGATACTTGTAAGGTCGAGTTATGGATTGCCTTTTAATGGTGTATTTAAACTTCTAAATAATCTTTTATTGATAGTCCTGTTTCTTCAAAAATTCTTTGGCATGTACTTGCTCTAGTGTTCGGTGATTTATCTCTCAATAGGTTATCTAGTGCTACTGGGGTTATTCCTATCTTCCTTGCAAACTTTGCTTTATTAATGCAGTTGTCTTCTAAGTATTTTTTTAACATATTTTTATTTAATAATTATTTCTATTAAGCCCTTAAACCTTTTAAGAGCTTTAAGATGTAATTACTGATTATATTTTGATACTTTAGCTCTCATTTCTCCTACTCTATAACCGTTATCTTCTTTATACGCTTTTAATCTGAAGTCCATTCTTGCCATCCCATTATTGTAAAATGCTATATCTTCGTCTTTCATTCCTGGTCCTGTATGACTGTTTAATTCAAGTCCTATGTCATATGTCTGGTAATCATCGCTTAAGTTTAACATTATGTTGTCTTCGTCTTTGAATTTTGATAATGCTTGTCTTAGTTGACCTACTGTTGTAATTTTCATATGTTTGTTTGTTTAGTTTCTTATGCTTTAACTATACCATAGTATAAGAATATTACAACCCCCCTATAATATAACTAACATTAGCCATATTAAAAAGTTACTAACAGGCAATTTAAAAAACTAATATTTTTTTTACGGAACTTTACTTGCTATGTGTATAACTTTTTATATTAAAACTCCCTGTTTACTTTCCGCTTCCCCTATAGCTTTCTGCTCTTCTTTTGTTACATACAAGGGTTTTATCGTTTCATTCCATTTAAGCTCTGTATCGCCCATTTTTGGCGTTTTTAGCGATAAGATTGAAGGAGTAGCGACAGGCTCATACCCTATTATATACTTGCCCTTCCATACTCTCTTAATTTTACCTTCTCTAGTAAGATGACGAAGTTGCCTTCCTGTATTTTCTGCGTCGAATCCTAAGTACTCTCCAAAATTTCTAAGTTCCTCTCTAGGCTTGTAAGAAGTAATGTAGTTTTTAAGATTTTCTTTTAGAGATGTTTTCATATTATTAAAATAATGTTTTTTGTCTAAGTCTATCTCTGCCAACGGAACAATATTGTTCATCCTTTTCACATCCTATAAAGTTTCTTTTAAGGTTTTGACAAGCTACTGCTGTAGTCCAAGAACCCATGAAAGGGTCAAGTATTAAATCTCCTTTATTTGATAAAATTAATGTTTCTATTAAATCAACAGGCTTTTCTGTTGGATGTAGATTATTTCCAGTTCTTTTATTTTTAATAACATCAGGTATTCTTTTAATAAATTCGTGTTCTTCTTGAGGATAAAAACATATAGCTTCCCATTGTCTACCATGTTCATGTTTTAAATCTCCCATTGACCAATTATTTTTAACCCAAGCCAATACGCTTTTAGGTTTTGGTAAATCTTTTAAATTATCCCATCTACAAAAGATATATACTGCCTTTTTAGATACTCTTATTAAATCATCAATAATCTCTACTGGGAATCTATTATCTCCAATTATTTCTTTATGTTTCTCTTTTCTATAATTACTAACAAAATTCATTCCGTAAGGTGGGTCGCAAATAGTTAAATCTACGCCATTATCAGGTATCTGCTTTAAAAGCTCCATAGCATCCATGCAATTTACTTTATTTATTAAATCTTTCATATTATGAAAATACTATATTAAGTCTTTTTCTAAGCTTGTGTGAGGTCTTATCCAAATCAGACACTATATTACTATAAGCTAAATCACTAGTAAGCTTTTCCTTAGTGCCTATACAGAAGTTTTTTCTTAGTCTGGCTTTGCTTATTAGGAAGTTGTATCTTCTATAAAGGTTTATTATAGGTTCTTTGTTGTATGTTTCGCTGTATTTTGTGAGGTTCATATTTCTTTTTTAAAGTTTCTAATTAAAGTTTCTACACGAAGTATCTCCTCTGTGTTTTGCTTATGTACCCAGAAAGCTAACTCTACAATTAAGCCCTGCTTAGTTTTAGTGTTAAATTTATTCATATTTCTTTAATCTTCTTAATTTATTTGCTTCTACTGTTTTTCTCTGTTCTTCTTTAAAATCATCGCTAATATTGAAATCAGGTTTATCTTGCAGTTCTTCTCTGTTCTCTATATACTTGCTTTTTCCTTTTACCCAATATTTCTTTTTTAGTTTGTTTTTCATATTTATATATTTAGTTAGTAATTTCTTTTATTTCATATTTTTAATTCCATCAAAAAATTCCTTCATATCAAATTCATCCTCAAATTTATCTTCTCCTTTAAGCACTTTGTTTAAGAAATTTATTTTATCAGCTGGTGTTAAGTTTTCAAATTGTTCTTTTATCATATTTATATATTTAAGTTATTTTAAAAAGCTCATATCTGTTATATATATATTTTTATGACCTTTTACTTTTTTAATAAAGCCGTCTTCTAAATCTCTTTTAGTTTGTTTTTCTGACATATAGGTTATAAAAATACCAGTGTCATATAGTTTGTTTATTTCTTTCTTCATAGTTATTTTTTAGTTAGTCTTTAAGTTATCAATTATTTTGAAATGACTTCTTAATGCTGTTGAAGAGTGCATCCCACTATATTCCATTAAAAGCATTTTTCCTCTTTTATTTGTTTTGCTATCACACTCCCAAACAATAGTTTCAAAATACCAAACTTCTTGAGGTGTACTAGCACTTCTGTAGGCTGTGCTTATAAAATATTTTCTTAGTAAGTAAGATTGTATTAGATTAAATTCTTTTTTCATATATTTTTAAGTTTTATTAATTGTTCTAAAGGTTTCTTTTATTAGTAATACTGCTTCTGACCTAAAATTTGCTCTATATTCTTTGTTGGAATAATATTTAATATCTTCATCTAATTTGTTTATCCCACTTTCAAGCTCTTCTAGTTTCTTTTGGTGTTCTTGTTCTTGGGCTTTTAGGGCTTTTATTATGAAGGCTTCTAAATCTTTTTTTAACTTTAAGGGCAACGGAACTGGAACTCCATGTAAAAATTCAGCTTCTGTAAACTTTTTATTAAACTCTTCTATTGTTTTAATTATGTTTGTCATATTGTTGTTTAGTTTTTTTGTTTATTTCTTCTTGTCTTACTAATTCTTGTGCTTTTTTTATTCCCTGTCTTATGCTAAATCCTTGCTCATCATAAATTGTGCTTGTAGTGTAAAGTATTTTTTCTTTCATATCTTTTTTCATAGTTCTTTAAGATTAATCTTGCCATTAATTATTAAGTCATTATTTATTCTTGCCATTGATTTTCCTTTGCCTAATTTTTTAAGTCTTTTCTTTTCTTCTTTTAAGATTGAGTGTGCTTCTCTAGTTAGCCAAATTTGTTTGTATTGTTCTAGCTCTGGTTCTCTGAATTTCATATGTATTATAATGTATAAATTACTAACCTATCTGAGCCTCCCCTTTTAGTTAATATAGCGTATGGGTTTAACTATGTGTTATGTATGTATCAATATAAGAATAAACTAAGTAATACTATCCCCTTATAAGTATTATATGTCTATTGTTTAGAATGAGAGAGGGTATGGCTCAGTTAGAAGAAAACAATAAATTAAAATTAGAAAAAATTATTTACTTTTAACTAAACTCTCATTCCCGTTCCCTTTGTATTTATAGTCGCAAGGCAACAACCTCGACTTAATATTGAATTGTCAATTAAAAAATCATTATTTTGACAACTGGCTGGACTTCTTGGAAAAAGCTGTGCTTACGCACACCAGCCATCAAAATAATGATTTCTTTCCAAGAATCCAGTAGGTTGTATCTATATACTAGCATAGGTAAATTGTAAAGTCAACCTTTTTTACTTGTCCTATATTAACCTCAATTTCTTAAGGTTAAAAAGGGTAAATAAAATTGGCGATTTTAGTCATTTATTTTTGAGCATTCACCACTTGGATGAATCAAGTTATCTGCCCACTTATCACTTGGGTCTTTTAACTTATTTGTTTTACAAAACTCATTAACAAGGTCTGCAATTTTAGCAGAATCATTACTTGATGACATGATAGTCTTTTCTTTTCTTGTTGTGAGCCATGCACAGAATCCGCATACAGCTTCACTACCACTTAGTTTGTCCATACTCTTATATTTTAATTAATTAGTTTAACTGTTAGGTTGGGGTGCTTTTATATAATTAATTCTTATTTGCTTTTAGGTTGGTTGTTTACTAAGGGAGGAGCTAGAAATAATTGGGAGCACCACGTTCTCTTATTTTCCAATTATTGTTTCTAGACTTGTGGTATTATCCCCCTCCCTCAATAAACAAATTATTTACTATCGCCAACTCATAATAGTTATCTTCTATATCTTTCATTAAATCCATACAATCGCCTAAATGAAATGTACCTTTGTTTATTTTCATATATTTATTTACTATAAGCTAGCAATTAATACCCCATGTTTGTCGCTTAAGAATACTAACTACTAGCTTATAATTAATTAATAGGAGGAAATAATTTACTTATCTTTTGTGCTGTTTCGTAGTCGAATATTAAAAGCTCTTTATCCTTTAAAGATATTCTAGGTGGTTGCTTACCATGACCGCAACAACAAGCCATAGTTTTAAATCCGTTATCGTTTAATACTTTTACTGACTTAACAAGACACTTATCTATATTAACTGTTTTTCCGTTTATGTTTAGTTTTTCCCATTGTCCATATTTGCACATATTTTAATGTATGCCTTAGAACAGATGATATTCCATGAGCATGAAATTCTCCATTAATATCTTTAATATTTAGATAATCCTTTATATCATCCATAGCGTGTGATGCTTCGTGGGCTATAGTTGATATGCAATGGCTGTATTCATAATCTCCATTTATTAAGATTAGAGGTGGTTCTCCGTTTCTTAAAGTATCTAAACAAATTCCTCTTTTGTTATCTAAATATTTAGCGTCTACTTTCCCTTTGACTGCTTTCTTTAATTCTTCTAAGTTTCCTATTATTACTATAATAAAATATTCTTCTGTAAATATTGGTACTTTTATTCTTTTCATATTTCTTTTTTAAAGTTTCTAATTAAAGTTTCTACACGAAGTATCTCCTCTGTGTTTTGCTTATGTACCCAGAAAGCTAGCTCCATTTTTAACCCCTGTTTTGTTTTAGTGTTAAATTTATCCATATTTCTTTAATCTTCTTAATTTATTTGCTTCTACTGTTTTTCTCTGTTCTTCTTTAAAATCATCGCTAATATTGAAATCAGGTTTATCTTGCAGTTCTTCTCTGTTCTCTAGATACTTGCTTTTTCCTTTTACCCTAATT
>FUWD013021300.1_pt1 | contig 21131 bp, 20 predicted proteins | sample 1063281 | NCBI WGS metagenome assembly FUWD01 (sample SAMEA79048168, study PRJEB19326) | metagenome | biome: marine | reverse complement strand
TTTTAAACTTTTTAATACTCAAGCCAATAAAAAATAATGTCATTCCTAATATAATTACTGTTTCTTTCCAGAAATATCCAATTCCGGTACCTTTTAGCATAATGTTTTTCACAATTATTATAAACCATTTTGAAGGCATTACATGACTAATATATTGCAATATTTCCGGCATATTTTTTATTGGAAATATGAAACCGGAGAGAAGAATTGTTGGTAACATTAAAGCAAACATTGAAAGTAACATTGCCTGTTGCTGTGTTTTGCTAACAGTTGAAATCAAAATTCCCATTGCCAGCGACATTACAATAAACAGGAGGCTTTCAGAAAGTAATAGAATTATACTTCCCTGAACCGGCATTTCAAAAACAAAGCGAGCAAGAAGTAATATTACAATTAAGTTGATAAATGAAAGCGCAACATACGGCATAACTTTTCCAATAATAATTTGATATGGTTTTAGTGGTGAAACCAGCAATGCCTCCATAGTCCCCATTTCTTTTTCGCGAGCAATTGATATTGAGGTCATCATTGTAGACACAAGCATTAATAGAACTGTTATTATTCCGGGAACAAACATGTAAACACTTTTTAATTCAGGATTGTAATACATTCTGCTTGCAACATTAATTTTTACTGGTGTTAAGCTAGAGTGGTTTATTAATTCCAAGGAGTACGAATTTATTATTCCGGATGTATATGAACTTAGTATGTTTGCCGTATTTGGTTCAGAGGCATCTAATATTAGTTGAATTTCTGCAGTGCCTTCAGTTTTAAGTCTTTGCGCAAAGTTAGGTTCGAAAACAACTACTTCCTTTATTTTACCTTCAGTAAAGACTTTTTCGATATCATTTTGGTTTGATATGTTTTTTTCTAATATAAAATATCCGGAGGAAATTAGCTTTTGGGTTATTTGACTGGTGATAATGTCTTTTGAGTTGTCGAGAATAGCAATACGAGCATTAGTAATATCATTTGTTATAGCAAATCCAAATAATAGTACCATCACCAAGGGCATACCAAAGAGTATTACCATCGAACGGTAATCTCTAAAAATATGATAAAACTCTTTTTTTATAAAAGCGAACATTTATTATTGGTCGTTAGTCATTAGTTATTAGTCATTAGTTATTGGTCATTAGTTATTGGTCATTAGTTATTGGTCATTGGTTATTGGTCATTGGTTGTTAGTCATTGGTTATCATTCTCTTTATCGCTCCCTCGCATTTATCTTGCTATCTTTATAAAAACATCATTCATTGTTTTTACACCATAATTGATTTTTAGTTTTGAAGGAGTATCTAATGCTTCTATTTTACCTTCCGACATTATCGAAACCCTATCACAATATTCAGCTTCATCCATATAATGAGTTGTTACAAATACGGTTGTACCTTTATCAGCATTTTCATATATCATTTCCCAAAACTGTCGACGAGTAATAGGGTCAACCCCGCCTGTTGGCTCATCTAAAAATACAACTTTAGGGTCATGTATTATTGATACTGAGAATGCAAGCTTCTGTTTCCATCCAAGCGGGATTTCACTTAGTACTACATCACGGGTGTTTTCCATATTGAGTTTTTGCAAAAAGAAATCTGTTTTTTCCTTTATTTCTTTTCCTGATAGCCCGTAAATGCCTCCGTAAAATCTAAAATTTTCTTTAACTGTCATATCGTTATACAGCGAAAATTTCTGACTCATATATCCAATGTTTTCTTTTACTTTATTTGGATATTTTTTTACATCATAACCTGCCACAATTGCTTTTCCTGAAGTAGGAGATGAAAGGCCGCAAAGTATTTTAATTGCTGTTGTTTTACCGGCACCATTTGCTCCTAGAAATCCAAAAATCTCACCTTTATAAACATTAAAAGTAAGATTGTCGTTTGCTGTAAAATTGCCGAACTTTTTTACGAGGTTGGTGACTTGTATGATATTTTCCCTATTCTCCATAACCCCAAATTGTTAAGACATTACATTTTTATCCATCAATGCCAGAAAACAATCTTCAATTACGGGCTTAATTCTGGTAATACCAATGTTTTGATATCCTGCATCTTCAAGATGTTTATATACTTCATTAGAATATAGCTGATCATCAGTTATTGTTGATGTGATATGTATAGTTTCGCCAAAACGAAATATTTGACTTGTGTTTTTAAGGTTGTTAAGGTCAGTAAGAAGCTTATGCATATTGTTAGTGCTAACAGCAAATAAATTTCCTTTATACTTATTTACGATGTTATCTGGTTTATCTACAGCCAATAATTTGCCATTTTGCATTAGGGCAACATGGTCGCAAAGTGCTGCTTCATCCATATACGGTGTTGAAACAACAATTGTAATTCCTCTAAGTTGCATTTTTTTAAGAAGCTCCCAAAATTCCATTCTTGAAACCGCATCAACACCGGTTGTTGGTTCGTCAAGTATTATTAATCTGGGGCTGTGAATAAGTGCACACGACAAAGCAAGCTTCTGTTTCATACCTCCTGATAAGTCACCGGCAAGTCTCTTTTTAAACGGCTCAATTTGTACGTAAATATCTTTTATCAGGTCGTAATTTTCTTCAATGGATGTATTAAATATTCTGGCGTAGAAATTTAGATTTTCTTCAACAGTTAAGTCGAGATATAAAGAAAATCTACCTGGCATATAACCAGTTGTTTTTCTTATTTGTTTATAATCTGCTACAACATCATAACCGCCAACGGTGGCAACACCTGATGTTGGTATTATTAAGCTGGTTAATATTCTAAACAGACTGGTTTTTCCTGAGCCATCTGGTCCTATAAAACCAAATATTTCACCTTCATTAATATTTAAGGTAATGTCTTTTAGCGCTTCAACATCACCATAACTTTTGCAAATATTAACTATATTGACTGCTACTGACATCTGCATGGTGAATCGTGAAACGTGAATTGTGAATGGTGAAAAAAATCTACTCACCATTCACTATTCACTATAAACTATTTAACCCTTATCCATGTTTGAGATCTTCCGATTAAAGAAAAGCCCATATAACCTCTTACCTGTAAATCGCCATCTTTAATCCACAATTTACAACTATATACTTTACCATTTTTCGGATCCATAATGGTACCATCATCCCATTCATCATCGTCCCACTCTAATCCTTCAAGGATTACCATTCCAAGTACTTTCTGATTGTAACGGGGATCATCTTCATCACACTCATCACAAATAGGATCTGGATCTTCGTCTGGTAATCTAAAGAGTTCTACAATCTTGCCATATAGCTTATCCCCTTCCTTATAAATTTCAACTACCGACTTTGTCCTTCCTGTTTCGTCATCAATTGTATTCCATTTACCTAAAACATCATCAGCTTTGAAGTCCTGTGCACTTACCTGCATCATAGGAATCATCATCATGCCCACAAGGGCAATTAACATACTCAATTTTTTCATAAACATTAAATTTAATTTATTAATAATATTTGATTGATATTTACAATTTACTATTCATTACTTCATCAAGCCAAACTTCACCGGGCATTCCAATTTTAATTGTGCCATTATTGTTAACTGTAACTTTTATTGCATAAACCAAGTTTACCCGCTCTTGCTTAGTTTGAATAGTTTTAGGAGTAAACTCAGCAGTTTGTGAAACCCAACTTACTATTCCTGTAACTGTAGTGTTTTCGTTTTTCGATTTATCGAAAGAAATTTTAACCTGTTGTCCAATCTTAATATTTGGCAATTGCGCTCCGCTAATATATGCTTTTAATTTCATTTGACTTAGATCGGCAATTTTGTACAAGGGTTTTCCCACTCCTGATATCTCACCTTGTTCCGCATATTTAATTAGTACAGTTCCGTTTACCGGATTTGTGATATTACATTTGATAATAGCTTCGTTTATTTGCTCAATTTGTATGTCTACTCCAATTATTTGATCAGAAATATTTTGTCGCTTTACTTTTATGGCTTTAATTTGTTTTTTTATCAAATCAATTATACCGTTTACATCATCAAGTTGTTTTTGTGTTGCTGCCTCTTCTTTGAATAGGTTAGAAATCCGATTCTGATTGATTTTAGCATTCTTAAGTTGTTGTTTTTGCACTTCAATTTCTGTACTTAAATTTTCAAACTGTGAGGCAATTGTAATTTTTTGTTGCTTAAGAAGTTTTTTATTTAGATATAAAACTGTTGTGTCAATTAAACCAACATTTTCATTAATGTTCAATATTACTCCTTCTTCAGGTGTAAATGAAATAATTTGGCCATTAGCCTGAGCAGAAACAATAACTTCTATAGCTTCAAAATTACCATAAGCATCGGCTTTATTATTTTCATCATTACAAGAGGTGATGATTAACGAACTAATGATTAATATGTATATTATTTTTTTCATAATGTCATATTTATTGGTTTCAAATGTAAATAAAAACAATACACTTTAATTTTCAATTATTTGTAGTTTAGTTTATAAATCCCCAATTGCTGTAATGTATTGATATTTAGCAAAAATTAATTGAAGTTTATGAGCTTCGGCATTTAATTTTGCCTTTGCAAGTTTGTTTAATTCAATTAGATAAGTTGTAGAAGTAATTGTACCATTATTAAATTGAACCAAAGCAGTTTTTACAACGTTACTTTGTAACTCAAGAATTTCATCATCAGTTTCAAGCAGTTTATTAAATTTTGTAATATTTTCAATTCGTTTAAATAAATCAGCCCTTAGATTTGAATCAAATGATTGTTTTTTCGAGGTTATAATTTCATTCTGGATATCTAATATTTGTTTCTCATGTTGTACTTTATTCCAATCCCAGATATTCCAATGTAAACGTGCTCCTATCATATAGTAGTCGTCAAAACTATTATTAAGCATATCATATCCGGGACGCCCATATCCGGCTTGGCCAAATGCAGAAAAAACAGGTCGGCGCTTTGATGCTGTTAAAGTTTTGGTTACATCTAATCTGTGTTGTTGTTTAGATAACAACAGATATTCAGGGCGGTTATTTGTATAATTATAGTTGTTTATGGTTAGTTCCGGGGTTGCTAATACTTCGGCAGATATAATATTTAGTTTGGTGAGTTCATTTAATGCTAATATAATTGCCCAGCTATCAGATTGTTTTTCAATTATTTGCTGCTTAACATAAATAAATTCAACCTTTAGTTTATCAACTTCCGACTTTAGGATTATCCCGTTGTTGTAAGCTGCTTCAGAATTTTTAATGCTAGCTATAAGGCTGCTTGATAGTACATCAAGAACTTCAATATTCTTTTTCAGAAATATTACATTAAAGAACAGATGGTTTACTCTTTCTTTTAATTGATATAGCTCAATTTGAACCTGCTGATTTGAAATTTCTGTATTAGCAAATTCAACAGCTTTTTTGCCTGATGTTGCTCCTCCATCATAAATAATTTGTTGAACATCAAGATTTAGTTTGTACCAATCGTTGCTTATCACCGGATTTACAAACCCAGACATAGCTGGAATTGGCATTTTAGTAACATCCGACTGATAACTGGCTTGTCCGTTTAAATTTAAAGTTGGATAGTAGTTGGTTTTTGTATTTTTAATATTTAATTCATTAATAGAATTATTTAATTCGGTTTGTTTAAAGCTCGGATAATTAACTATGGCACCTTCAAGACATTCTTGTAAGGTAACCAATGTATTTTGTTGAGACCAAAGTTGTGAGAATGCAAAAGTGAATAATAATAGAGAAGCTAACTTTTTCATGCTCTGTGTATTATTTATGGTTAGTTACATATTTGTATGCAAATACAAAAATATGCTGTGTGCGAATTTCGATAAATTTATTGAATTCATCAATACTTTGCTAAAAATTAATTCCTGATCCATAATCCAACAAATAAACTATGGAATAATCTTTTATATCTTTACGCACAAATAATATTTGCTATATGTTGGTTAAATTTCATATAATCATCTTTTTCATTTTCGGTGTAATGACTGCAGCCGGGCAACAATTTCATGGAGGTGTAATAACCGGATTGGCAGGATCACAGGTTGCCGGAGATACATATTCAGGTTATAAAAAAGCCGGAATATTTGTAGGAGGTTATGTAAGTCTTAACGTCGCTGAAAAATCTGCAATTCATATGGAGTTAACATATTTTCAAAAGGGTAGTCGTGAAAATCCAACTGAGAAAAATGGTTATCAATCTTATTTATTAAGATTGAATTACATAGAAATGCCAGTCTTATATCAATATATAGCGGGAAAAATTTACAATTGAAGCAGGTCCTTCAGCCGGGTTCTTAATGGGTTATTATGAAGAGGTTAACGAGGAAGTAATAAGTGATCAGCAATTTTATAACAAGCCTGCACGTGTTACTTTACAAATAAACCTGGGCTTTTGTTATTTTATTTCGAATAAAGTTGGCGTTGGGTTAAGAACTAACAATTCCCTTATAAATGTTTTCTCAACAAATCAAACAGGCGATGTACAACGCCTATGGGATAAAGGAAGATATAATGATGCATTAGTATTGTCGGTTTTTTATCAATTTAGATAGATTACGTAAACCCTTTCAGGTTGAAAAAAACCTGAAAGGTTGCACTTTAGAACAGCAGAGCAACGAAATATCTAAATAATTTACACAAACTCTGTTATATTTGCCGGTAAATATTATTGTGTGAAAAAAATCCTTCTCATACGTTTTAGCTCCATTGGCGATATTGTGCTTACAACGCCTGTTGTGCGTGCAATAAAGCAGCAAACAGATTATGAGCTTCATGTTATCACAAAAAAGCAATATGCTGGTATTTATAAAGAAAACCCCAATGTAAATAAGGTCTATTCCTTTAATAAGTTTATCACAGAATGTTTAGTTGACCTTAAAAAGGAGAAGTTCGATATAATTATTGATTTGCAAAAGAATTTTAGATCGTATCAGCTAAAACGCAAACTGAAAGTAAAGAGTTTTACTTTCCCAAAACTAAATATTAAAAAGTGGCTGTTGGTTAACTTTAAAATCAACCAGTTACCTAATGTGCATATTGTTGACAGATATTTTCAAGCAGTTGAAGAGCTGGGAGTTAAAAACGACAATAAAGGACTAGAATTTTTTATTTCCCCAAAAGATGTCGTAATTCCGGTAAATATCAATAAGGATTTGAATAATGGTTTTGTTGGTTTTGTGCTGGGGGGTCAGCATATCACCAAAATATTTCCTCCTGAAAAAGCAGCAGCAGTAATTTCCAAATTAGATATCGCAGTTGTATTATTGGGAGGATCTGATGATAAAAGTCGAGGTGAAGAAATAATTAATCTTACAACAAACACAAAGGTTATTAATACATGTGGTGAGTTAAATCTCAATCAATCTGCATCGTTAATACAGCAATCGGATGTTGTGATAACAAACGATACAGGACTAATGCATATTGCCGCAGCCTTAAATAAAAAGATTGTAAGCATCTGGGGTAATACTGTTCCTGCTTTTGGAATGTATCCTTATATGCCTGAAAACAATAGCAATTATTTTATTTCTGAAGTAGAAGGTCTATCTTGTCGACCATGCAGTAAGCTTGGTTACCAAAAATGTCCTAAAAAGCACTTTCGTTGTATGATGGATCAGGATGTGGATGCTATTGTTGAAGCGATAGAAAAATTATTATAAGACAAATAACCGATAGCTAATTACCCTGTCAAATTGGTAATTTTTATTAGACCCGACGGTTTTTTTCCAATCCTGCAAATTGAAATGTTGGAAAAATGGAAAAACTTTTTTTTAGTAAGTTTGTAGTTCAAAACAACAAATATTTTGTCATATAATATTTGTACATATAATAATTTTAGCTTATCTGGCAATATTACAATTGTTTTAACGATTGTTAATCAGGTATATACCCCCCCCCTCTGGTTAATTTCTTTAAACCTTTTAGTTGTAAATATTTGTTGTAACCATTGCCTCAAAAACGGATTATCCAACAATTGGGATCTATTTGGGGGCTGTATCAATATAGTCTACAGTTTTTCAACAAAAAATAGACAAATATTTTTATTAGGAAAAAACAACTTCAGCAAGTATAGCCACATACTGCTGTTGGTTATAATACCATACAGGGTACCTAGTGGCGATAATTTTTACAAACTATCGATCAAAACCAATTTTGAAAGAATGGTATAAACAAAAACAAAATTATAATGAAAAAATATATATTAAGCATTATCGTTATTGCAATAACGATTGGGTTTTATTCCTGTAAAAAGGAAAATACAAACCAGTCTTTTACTCAAGAAGATGAAATGATGGTGCGTAGCAAGAAAATTATTTCACTCATTAATCAATTTGATGAGAAAATGAACAGTAATCTTAAATCAGGTGAATTGATTGAACTTGATTCAGCTGTGTGGAATATGGAGGCATTACAAAACTATAACTATGCTTACCCCGATTCAGCCGCAAAAGATTTTGATGTAACAAAATCGAACTATACTATTGATGTTGATGCCAATGGTACAGTATTAATTGATGATGTGCAATTAGTTTACAATGAAATGGAAGCTAACTTGGTGGAAGATTTAAATGAAATACCAGGTGATGTAAAGCATATACGTTTTGCCGATGTAGCTATAGACAGCATCGATACTGGTATTGGCTATCTTTCGGTAACCCTTGGTATTGGCTCAAATATTCTAATAGGTACATATTATGGGTTTGATGAAGATGATGACTGGATTTGGGGTACACCGGGACAAGCATATGGAGCATCACCTCTTGGTAAATGTGATGGTACTATGGTTGGAGTTTCTGATGGCTCCGATGAATTAGTGTGGAGGTTAAACAATCCTGTTTATACAATTGGACCGGAGTTTAAGTTTCTTTTTACCAGTCTTGTTACATTTGAGGCGAATGGTTTTGATTTTGAAAACGTAAACTATGAACCCAGATTATATGTAGGCTGGGATTATCCCGAGATGAATTGTCTTACAAATGACACACTTACTTATTATTTGCTTGAAGCACATGATATTATACATACTTACGATTATAATGGGGGATTAAAACCTCCCGGTTTGGATTTTTCACATGTTGAGATTATTGATGATCTTTGGATGAATGGACCTATTTATAGTAAGTATTACCATCTTTATAATGTTACATACGGTATAATTACCATAATACCCCCACACGAATAATAAAACAAGCCGGATAGTTGTGAATGTAACTATCCGGCTAATTATTAGTGTATTTATATAACAATGAAAAACATATTAATTATGAAAGTAACTGCAATAACTACCATATTATTTTATTATTGTTTGCACAAAGTACAAAAGGGCAAAGCACAACCTTTGAATATTTATTATCAACACAAATGGATGAGATATTTATGGAAATAGTTGAAACTGCTGATGGTAGTATTTACTTTAGCGGCGATCTTTCTACTATTGAACATCCGTATTATAAAACTTCTTTAATAGCAAAACTTGATAACAATGGGGTACTAATTGACAGCAATATTTTAACTTATCCTAACAAAAGTTTGTTTGTACACCGTTTACTTTCAGTTGACAGCAATAATTTTGTTGTAGTTGCAAGTGTTTTTGACACTATAGGGTGGAACACTAAGTCAGGTATCGTACTTTATAATATGGATGAAGATCTTAATCTCACTAATCAAACAATATATTGTTTTGATACAGTATATTCACTTATTGATATTTATGCTTACTTGGAACCAGACAGTAATATTATGACCAGTATTGCATTACATATCCCACCACAAAATCCAAAGACATCTATTTATGAGTTTAACAGCAATTTTGACAGCCTTAGAGCAAAGTATTATCCTGATGGAGCAAGAATTATTAACAGTTTTAAGCATTTGTCCGATGGCAATTATTGGATGTTAAATATGTTGCTAGGACAATATGAGCTTTATGATTCGGCATTAAATATTATTGATGAACAAGATATTCCTGATTGGTTAAAAGGGAATCAGAGCGTAGTTTGGGATACTGATAGTTCTTTCTATCTTGTTGGTAAGGCCACGCACTCAAGTCCTCCACATAATCTTGGTTTCATCAAACAATTTCATCCAATGGATACAACCGGACATATTTATAACCATTGGAATATATCTGATACTGTCGATTATCCGGCTTTTTGGGGTGGCATTGATTTTAATAATAAAGATTCAATATTTATTGGAGGTACGAGAAATATGTGGGGAAGTTATTACAACCGTTGGCCATCATGGTTTATAATACTGCAAACCGATAGCCTGCTTAATATACGCTGGGAAAGATTTTATGGAGGCGATGCCTATTATATGATGGGTAAGTTAATAGCCACCAATGATGGGGGTTGCCTTGTTGCCGGAACCCGGTACGATTATTTAAATACTACCGATCTTGAAACAGATATTATTATCTTAAAACTTAACAGCGAAGGTCTAATAACAAGTAATCCTGGTAAACCCTCAGTTGAAATGCATGAGGCAATAGTTTATCCAAATCCGGGTACTAGTGTTATAAATGTAAGGATTGCCATACAGTACAAACAATCGGTATTTGAATTATTTGATATTAATGGCAGGCATATTCTTAAAGAAAACTTTGTGGGTACTTTGGGAACAGTTAATACTACATTTCTTGAACAAGGGACTTACATTTATCGTATAACAAGTGATGACGGGTTGTTTGAAACAGGGAAATGGGTGAAGCAGTAAGGAGTTATACAAATAGCATAATACATTGGTTTTGGTGTATTAGCATACATAATGCCTTATTATTTTCTACAATTGATAAATAAACAAAACTCTTAATGTTATGTCAATCTCAAAGTGACGTATTGAGATTGCTTCTTCCTCTCCCGATAGGTATTGGGATTGTCATCGCAATGACGTCACTACGAGCCTGCCTGTCGGCAGACCTGGAAATATTACGCCCGACTGACCGGCCGGCAAGAAGCAGTCTCAATCCTAAAGGACATTTGACTTAACACTAGCACCTCTGCAGCTCTGCGATAAACTACCTCCCAATAGCTACAAACGGATTATTAACTTTCTCGAATCCAATATTTGTCTCAGGGCCATGACCAGGATAAACCACGGTTTCATCAGGAAGCGTAAATAATTTTTCCCAGATGCTATTTTGTAGAAGGTCGTAATCACCGGTTTGTAAGTCGGTTCGCCCAATACTTTGGTTAAACAGTACATCACCACTAATAACAAAACCATTTTCAGGTGAATAGAAACATAAACTACCGTTAGCATGCCCGGGCGTGAATAACACTTTTAATGATGAATTGCCAAACTTAATATCTTTATTTTCATCAATGTAATTATCTATTTCTTTAACTTTATTCATTGTAAGCCCATAATTTGAAGCATGTTGTAAAGCATTTGCAAGAAAAGGAACACAATCTTCATGAGCTGTCAAAGGCAAGTTGTATTTATCAGCGATAAAGCTATTTCCTACAATATGATCTATATGTGCATGTGTTAGCAATAACATCACGGGCTTAAGATTGTTGGTAGTAATATAGTCTGCAATCTCAGCTTCCTCGGCATCACCTTGCATTCCGGGGTCAATAATAATGCATTCACCTGTATGGTCAGATAGCACGTATGTATTTACCTGAAACGGGTTAAAATCAAATCTCTTTAAAGTTATCATATATAAGTAAATTTTTGGCAAAGTTAAATATTATACATTTCAATAGATGATTTGAAGTTAATATGAAATGAAAGTTCTAAGATTGACCCATATAATGTATAACAGACTTATTGGCTTAATTTTTGTTTTAATTTAGCATTTTATAAAATCAGGAAAATTATCACTAATAATATAAATAGGACTGATTATAACTCACTGACATTAAGATGGATTGTGGTGTTTATTGTTATGTTGACACCGGTTGTTCTTTTCCCACAATTTTATAATGGTTCCAATCAAACATTTGGTAAAAACAGGGTGCAATTCAATGATTTTCATTGGACTTACTATAAGTTTAGAGATATTGATACTTATTTTTATCTAAACGGTAAAGAGCTGGCACAATATACAGCAAGATATGCTACTCAGCAAATTCCACTTATTGAGGCAAAGCTTGGAAGCTTGATGGATAAAAAAATTCAATTCATAGTGTTTAATAATCTAACTGACCTTAAGCAAAGTAACATAGGCTTAATGATGAATGAGGATTATAATATAGGTGGAATTACTCATATTATCGGATCCAAAGTGTTTATTTATTTTGACGGTAATCATGTTAATTTTGAAGAACAAATTAGGGATGGAATAGCCCAAATATTATTTAACCAAATGATGTTTGGCGGAACGATGGGACAGCAGGTAAAGTCATCTATCTTCTTTTCTTTACCCGATTGGTATAAAGTAGGTATAATTTCGTGGTTGGGAAGCGATTGGAGCGTTGAATATGATAATCGTGTTCGCGATGGAATACTATCGGGCAGATATGATAAAGTTAACAACCTAATAGGTGAAGATGCCGTTTATGCCGGGCATTCGCTTTGGAGATTTATTGCTCTAAAGTATGGTAAAGCTACAGTTAGCAATATTATACATATGACCAGTATGAGCAATAGCATCGACAAAGGTTTTATGTACGTCACCGGACTTTCATTTAAGCTGTTAACTCAGGAATGGAAAGAGTATTATCAAGCTGAATTCTCACAATATGCAGAAAATGAAAGTACTCCTGAAGGTGTTTTAGAGATAAAATATAAGGATGATATTCAATATGGTCAACCTCATGTTAGTCCTTATGGTAAGTATATTGCTTATACCACCAATGAATTTGGCAAGTACAAAATCTATCTTCAGGATATGACTACCGGAAAAAGAAAAAAATATTCAAAAGAGGTGTTACTATCGATACTAAAACTGATTATTCGTACCCATTGTTATCATGGCACCCAACCGGAAAACTGTTGGCATTTATTATTGAAGATAAGGGAATGCCATGGCTTTATAGATATAATGTTGAGGATAAAGAGTTTACAAAGCAAATTATTTATAATGTACAAAAAGTGAGTGATTTTAGTTTTTCTGATAATGGACAGTATTTTGTAATGTCGGCAGTACAAAAAGGGCAATCTGATTTATTTGTATATAATATTGCTGCCAGTTCGTTTTTTAAGATTACTGATGATATTTATTCGGAATTAAACCCTGCTTTTATCAATAATTCAAACCAAATTGTTTTTAGTTCTAATAGAATTAATGATACAATAGGGAAAGAATCTGATTTAATTGTTGGGGTTCCCGAAAATTTTGATCTTTTTATTTATGATTATGCAAACAAAACCCCCATACTAAAACGAATTACTAATACCCCTCTTGCCAGCGAAATAATTCCTGAGTCGTATGGGTATAATACAATTAGCTATTTGAGTGATGAAACAGGAATTTATAACGCATACCTTGCTGTTGTTGATAGCTCTGTTAGTTCGGTGGATACCACTATACATTATCGTTATTTTGTTCATAAAAAGCCGTTACAAACTATTCACGCGACATTCTGAGCCATTATGTAAGTAGTAATGCAGGTAAAAAAACTTCAGTAGTTTTTATTGATAATTTTTATAAAATATTCATAGAAAATACTCTATCATATTCTGAAACCCCAAGTTTGTTTCCTGATACTACAGTATATATGAAACAACTAACTAAGGATTACAATAAAAAATTAGCTAACAAACAAGCTGTTAAGCAAACTAAAAAAGTTGAGAATCCTCAGGAAGTGGTAATTATTGAAGCACCTCGTTTGAAAAGGTTTACGATGGTATATAGAAATGAAAAGGGCGAGGAAGTTATGGGAGTGCCTGAATCAACATCTCAAGTTGCGAGTAATAGCAAGTATAGTTTTAACAGAGATGGTTTAGTTACATTTAAAGATAATGATCAAATTACTATACCTAAAAGGTTAAATTATAATGTGTCATATTTTATCAACAATCTTGTTTCTCAAATCGATTTCAATTATATAAACTATAGCTACCAGCCATTTACCGGTGGAGGAGGGCCTATATATTTAAACCCGGGTTTTAATATGTTTTTCCAGATTGGTGTAAACGATTTAATGGAGGATTATCGTATTATTGGTGGAGTTAGATTAAATTTTAGCTTGATCAATAATGAATACATTTTTAGTTATTCAAACTTAAAAAAGAGATTGGATAGAGAAATTATTTTTCACCGAAACACGCTGGAAGGTTATAATGGTTATGCAATTAAAAGGGTACACTCACATGAACTTTTTTACATGTTAAAGTGGCCATTTAACGAGGCTCTTAGCATAAGAGGAACAGGGATGTTCAGGAACGATATGTATGTAAATCTTGCCACCGACCAAATCAATCTGGAAGAACCTACTATATACAACAACTGGGTAGGTATAAAAGGTGAGTTGGTTTTTGATAATACACGAAACCTTGGGATTAACTTATATTCAGGCACACGATATAAAATATTTGCCGAATATCATCAGCTTATAAATAGCAATGGCAATAACCTTATTGTATTGGGTTTCGATTTTAGAAATTATCATAAAATACACAGAACATTCATATGGGCAAATCGAATTGCAGGAAGCACATCATTGGGAAGTGATAAACTTATATATTATATGGGAGGGGTTGATAACTGGCTATTTCCAAAATTTAACCAAATTACGCCAATCGATTACAACCAAAATTATGCGTATCAAACCCTTGCCACAAATATGAGAGGCTTTAATCAAAATATTAGAAATGGAAATAGCTTTATTGTGATAAATTCAGAACTTCGTTTTCCGGTATTCCAGTACTTTTCAAAAACTCCCATTAGTTCAAGTTTTTTACGAAGTTTTCAGATAGTTGGTTTTGGTGATATTGGTACTGCCTGGACGGGGTCTAACCCTTATTCCCCCGAAAACTCATTATTTACTAGCTACATTAATAGTGGCCCTATGCATATATCTGTTGAGGTACAAAAAGAACCAATAGTTGGTGGTTTTGGATTTGGTGCTCGTGCAACAGTTATGGGTTACTTTATTAGGGGTGATGTTTCATGGGGTGTTGATGATTATAGAGTTCGTGAGCCAGTTTATTACCTTTCGTTAAGTCTGGATTTCTAATTTTAAATTTATGAAGATGACTACAACAGTTATTGTTATATTGATAATAATAGGCCTTATAGCTGGCACTTTTAGCGGTCTTATTGGGATTGGTGGGGCAATAATAATTATACCCTCATTAATTTATTTATTGGGAATGGACCAATATACTGCTCAGGGTACAAGTCTTGGAATAATGTTGCCTCCAATTGGCCTACTGGCTGCCTGGAGTTATTATAAAGAAGGAGCTTTAAATCTGCAATATGCTCTGATAATTGCAGGTGCTTTTTTAATTGGGGGGTATATTGGTTCTAAATTTGCTTTAAATATACCCGAAACTGTCTTACGAAAGGTTTTTGCAATTGTGCTTGCAGTTATTGCCGTGAAAATGTTTTTTAGTAAATAAACTCATGTTTTTTTTATCAGATATTTTTAAAATAAAACTGTGCCAAAATGGAATTAATTTTTTTTAAGGCTGTTTTTAATTCTAACAACTTAATAACCCGACTTTTATTTTTTATCCACATAGCATGTTAATAAATATTAATGGCGTCACTTAATTTGTGTTGTATATTGCATCGCTTAAGAGAGTATCCTTTCTTTTTTGTAAAACGCTCAAGTCCAATAAAATATTAATAATAAAATTTAATCAAGGTATAACTAATGAAACATAATTTATACTTAAATTTTGGGGAAGAAACAAAGGAAAACACAGCACAGCAAGGGATACAAAAAGAAGAGGAAAAAAGTTTTTACGACAAAGTTTTAGAAGAAAGAATACGATTGGAAACATCAGAGGCTGCTATAGAAATTGTAGCAAAAAATAAAATGAAATTAAGTGATGCTCCTGTGATTTCGCAAGAGAAATTAAATCCTGAAAAGCATTACACTCATGAGCAAGTATTTACTTCAGCCACTAAATATTTTAATAATGATACTTTAGCTGCTAAAGTGTGGATGAATAAGTATGCATTAAAAGATAGCGAAGGTAAATTTTATGAATTAAACCCAAACGACATGCATATTCGCCTGGCAAAGGAAATTGCCAGGATTGAAAATAAGTATTCAAATCCGATGTCTGAAAAAGAGATATTTGATGTACTAAAAGATTTTAAGTATATAATACCGGCAGGAAGTCCAATGGCAGGTATTGGTAATGATAATCAAATTTCATCGCTATCAAATTGTTTTGTTATAGGTAATGAAGGAGAGTCAGACTCATATGGAGGAATATTAAAAATTGATCAGGAGCAAGTTCAGCTTATGAAGCGTAGAGGAGGTGTAGGTCATGATTTAACACATATACGTCCTAAAGGTAGTCCGGTAAAAAATACAGCATTAACATCTACAGGTGTTGTGCCTTTTATGGATAGATATTCAAACTCTACGCGTGAAGTAGCACAAGATGGAAGAAGGGGAGCCTTGATGTTAAGCATCGGAATTAAGCATCCTGATTCGGAGGATTTTATTGATGCAAAAATGGAGCTGGGAAAAATTACCGGAGCAAATATTTCCATTAAACTTGATGATGAGTTTATGAATGCTGTTAAAAATGATATTCCTTACCAACAACAGTATCCCCTTAGTTCAAAAGATCCAAAATATACAAAGGAAATTAATCCACGCGAATTATGGAATAAAATTGTACATAATGCATGGTCTTCCGCTGAGCCGGGAATATTATTTTGGGACACAGTTATACGAGAATCAATACCTGATGTATATTCAGATTATGGTTTTAAAACTGTATCTACTAACCCATGTGGAGAAATTCCATTGTGTCCTTATGATAGTTGTAGATTGTTGGCTTTGAACCTGTTCAGTTATGTTGAAAAACCATTCACCAAAGAAGCATATTTTAATGGTGATTTATTTACCAAACATTCTCGTATTGCCCAACGCATAATGGATGATATAATTGATTTGGAAATCGAAAAGGTAGATTTAATTATATCAAAGATTGATGCTGATCCTGAATCGGATGAGATTAAAGGAGTTGAAAAAAGACTTTGGGAAAAGATTCGTGAGAAATCATATCAGGGAAGAAGAACAGGAATTGGTATAACAGCAGAAGGGGATATGCTTGCAGCTTTGGGTTTACAGTATGGGTCTGAAGAGGCCATTACTTTTTCAACGGAAGTACATAAATTACTTGCTATCGAAGTTTATCGAGGTTCAGTAGATCTTGCTGAAGAGCGTGGTAGTTTTGAAATTTATGATTCAACTCGCGAAATAGATAATCCTTTTATTAAACGAATAAAAGAACATGCACCTCATGTGTATGATAAAATGATGAAAGTTGGTCGTCGCAATATTTCAATGTTAACTATTGCACCAACCGGAAGCATAAGTATTTGTACTCAAACAACTTCGGGTATTGAACCTGTTTTTATGGTTTCCTACAAACGTCGTCGCAAGGTTAATCCTAATGATAAAAATGTAGTTGTAAGTTTTGTTGATGATGTTGGTGATGCATGGGAAGAATACAATGTTTTTCACCCTAAATTTGAAAAATGGCTTACAATTAATGGTTATAACGTTAAAGAAGTTAAATCCAAAAAGGATGACGATCTGAACCAAATTATTAAACTTTCGCCTTATTATAAAGCAACATCAGCAGATATTAATTGGGTTAGTAAAGTAAAGATGCAGGGTGATATTCAAAAATGGATTGATCATTCAATAAGTGTAACTGTTAATATTCCGGAGGATGCAACAGAAGAGCTTGTGAGTGATATTTATTTGAATGCGTGGGAGAGTGGTTGTAAAGGAATGACAATTTATCGTGAAGGCTCTCGTTCTGGAGTGCTTGTTAGTAACGATAAAAAAGAAGAAAAAGATGATTTTCATGATTCTAAGGCTCCTGCACGACCAAAAACTATCGATGCTGATATTATCAGGTTTCAAAATAATTATGAAAAATGGATAGCTGTAATTGGTAAAATAAACGATAAACCATACGAAGTTTTTACGGGTAAAGCTGAAGACTTCTATCTACCACCATATGTAGAGTCTGGTTGGGTAACCAAAACTAAGAAAAAGGAAGAACGTACCCGTTATGACTTTGAATTTGATGATAAACAGGGTTATAGAATTATTGTGCCGGCTTTATCAAGGTCGTTTGAGCAAGAATTTTGGAATTATGCCAAACTTATTTCAGGGGTACTACGACATGGTATGCCGCTAACATATGTTATTGAATTAATTTCAAACCTTACTGTTCCCGAAGATAATATCAATACATGGAAGAACGGCGTAGTACGCGCATTGAAACGTTATGTGCCTGATGGTACAGATGCAGTACGAAAAACTTGCCCGGAATGCAGTAATGAAACTCTTGTATATGAAGATGGATGCCTTATTTGTAAATCTTGCGGGTATTCAAAATGTAGTTGATCAATTGCATTTATTTAGATATTAATAAAGAGGCTGTCCAAAAAACTAACTTTTTGGACAGCCTCTTTTTTGTTTTATAGTATTTGAATTAATAATATTTTTATACTTTTGGCGTTTCTTTTTTGGAGGTTTGGTAACTGGAGAGGTGCTCGAGTGGCTTAAGAGGCACGCTTGGAAAGCGTGTGTGCGCCAAAAGCGTACCGCGGGTTCGAATCCCGCCTTCTCCGCAAGGATTTAAGATAAAAATAATATTTTGTTGTTAAATAGAATATATTTTTAACTTTGTCCATTCATAAAAAGTATAATTAAAACTGAAAATAATTTTTAAATCATGAAAAAATTTATTGCCTTTTTATCACTAGTTATGTTGATGGCTACTGCGTCATCAAGCTATGTTTCTGCACAGGATTATGTTGCTGAAGACACAACTGCAATTGTTGAATCAATAGCAGGCGATTCTATAACAACAGCAGAAGAAATTGCTGAGGATGTTGCTGCAATTGCAACAGAGCCTGAAAAATCACAGTCTTTTCATCAAATTTTAAAAGAAAAATTTATTGAAGGTGGACCAGGGTTTATGGGTGTTGTATTATTGGCTCTTATATTTGGTTTAGCCATAAGTATTGAGAGGATTATATACCTTAGTATGGCCTCAATCAACACTAAGAAGTTATTAAAAAATGTTGAATCTGCTTTGGAAAGTGGTGGCATTGATGGTGCAAAAGGTGTTGTACGCAATACAAAAGGCCCTGTTGCCAGTATTTTTAGTGAAGGACTTAATCGTTACGATGATGGTTTAGGAGAAGTTGAAAAGGCTATTATTGCTTATGGTAGCGTTGTAACAGGTAGATTAGAAAGTGGCGTTAGCTGGCTTTCATTATTTATCGCACTTGCTCCTATGCTTGGGTTTATGGGTACTGTTATTGGTATGATTAAAGCTTTTGACGATATTGCTGCTGCCGGTGATATTTCACCAACCGTTGTAGCCGATGGTATTAAAGTTGCTTTGTTAACAACAGTATTTGGACTTATTGTGGCAATTATTCTGCAAATTTTCTATAATTATATTATTTCTAAAATTGAAAATCTTGTAAATGATATGGAAGATAGTTCAATTGCATTTGTTGATATTATTAACCAATTTAGTAAAAATAGGAATTATGAAAGATAAAATTGCCAATATTACAAGATGGATACTATACCTATTGCTGGCACTTTCAGTAATTCCTGGAGTAATGTTTTATGCTGGAATGCTCGACACAGAACTTTTTCTTAACTGGGCTAAGTTATTGCTCCTGGTTGCTGTGGCAGTGATGGTTATCTCCCCCTTTATGGATTTATAGTAAATCCACAAAATATCGTTAAAATGCTTATAAGCATTGTTGTAGTGGTTATTGTTATTGGTGTTGCATATGTATTTGCCGGAAACAATTTTAGCGATTACAGACTTGAAGAGTTAAAAACAACTGCTGAAACATCACAAATGGTTGGTGTAGGATTATATACAACCTATATTGCTTTTGGCTTAACTATTATTGCTATTCTTTATTCGTCAGTAATTAAAATCTTTAAATAAACTAAGTTATGGCTAGAAGAGCATCACCTGAGATAAATGCAGGATCAATGGCAGACATTGCTTTTTTGCTGCTTATCTTTTTTCTGGTTACCACAACAATGGATGTAGATACCGGTATTACAAGAAAACTACCTCCACCCGTTGAGGATAATGCTGAAGATATTATTGTAAAAGATCGGAATATATTAAAGGTACTTATAAATAGCCACGACCGTCTTCTTATAGATGGTAAACCGGGTGATATAAGTATGCTGAAGCATAAAGCAATCGACTTTATGACTATCCATCATAATAATGATAGTTATCCTGAGTATAAATTGAAACACATACAAGAGCTTGGAATGGATATGGAAATGTCTCAGGGACTTATTTCACTTAAAAATGATAGAGGAACATCATACGAAATGTACATTAAGGTGCAAAATGAACTTGCAAGTGCATTTAGTGAGATGAAAGATGACCTTTCGTTGAGATTATTTGGGCTTAAATATGGTCAGCTTATTGATAAAAATAAGATTAAAGGTGTTGGCAAAGCTATACCTGTTCGTATTTCCGAGGCTGAACCTGAAGATATAGGAGGTAAATAATTATGTCAAGATTTAGTACAAAAAAGGAAAGGGTTCTGCTGCGATTAATACATCGTCATTACCCGATATTATATTCATGTTGTTATTTTTCTTTATGGTAACAACCGTTATGCGTGAAGTGACCCTTAAAGTTAAAACAAAATTACCTCAAGCTACTGAAGTACAAAAACTTGATAAGAAATCGTTAGTAAGCTATATTTATATTGGTCCACCCGTTAAATCAAAGTTATACGGAACCAATTCTCGTATTCAGCTAAACGACACATTTGCAAAAGTAGATGATATTCAAGAATTTGTTGCTAAAGAAAGAGAAGATAGGGATGAAGCTGACAGAAAGTTTATTACTACTTCACTTAAAGTAGATGGCTTGACTAAAATGGGTATTGTTACAGATGTGAAGCAGGAACTGCGAAAAGCAGGTGCCCTTAAAATAAATTATTCAACCCGTAAGGGAAGAGCCAAAAAATAGATATAATCTATTGTAGAAAAAA
>FUWD012843665.1_pt1 | contig 21164 bp, 13 predicted proteins | sample 1063281 | NCBI WGS metagenome assembly FUWD01 (sample SAMEA79048168, study PRJEB19326) | metagenome | biome: marine | reverse complement strand
ATATTCAAAAATATTGAAATTTTAGAAAATACAATCTTGTATTACTTGGTATTCAAGATAAAGAAATTAGTAGAGAATTCATATTTAGTTCACGTGGCATAAACCATAAAATAGATGATGGAGATACAATTGTTGTATTGGGAGAAAGTGCCAACATTGATAAATTTCAAGAAGAATTAATTCACAATAAACAAGGGATGAATAATGAGAAATAAATTTTTAGAAGATGTACAAAAAGTATATCAAAACCTCACAAATAGAAAAGAAGAAGTTAATAAGCTATATGAATTTTTAGAGAATAACGAATTTGATAATTTAACAATAATAGATGAATTTGCTAGAAAACTGTCACTTGAAATGAGTGATGATCTAAGGGTTGCTTTAGTATCAAGACTTATTAGCTTAAGAGATGATACATTTGTTCAAGTTCTTAAAAAAAGAGAACTTAGCGAAAGTGAAATCATATCTCTTGTTGAACTTGCATATATTTTTGTTAGTGATTTTTGGAATAATTATCATAATGAAACCCTAGAATTCATACATAAAGAAAATCTTTTAACACCTTTTTACAGAGAAATTTTCAAAGGTGTTTATAATGTTGGATTAAAAATGACTGTTTGGCAAAGTAGCTGGACTTCTTTAATTATAAATGGAGTAAATAAAGAACTAATCAATAAGCTGAAAACTGATGAGAAAGTGATGGAATTCTTGGAAGCTAATAATCTTTTTGATTTGGGCCATGATGAACTTACGGCTGATCGATCATACAGTATGCTTGTAAAAGATGAGAATAATGAATACAAAAGTGAAGCTTACATAAAAGCTTTCAAAAAAGAAGTTTTAGCAGTAATTGATGCTTTGGAAGAATTAAGCGACAACTTAATAGAACTAGAAGATCAAGTATATGATCAAAAATGGCAATACATAAAATATATTCAATGTCTAATAACTGCATTTAGCGAAAAAAGAACTGACAGATTGGTTCATTATTGGAGCGAAGTCGATAGGGCTTGGATGGATATCACATCTCCGATTCAAATTGGACATCCATTAGAGTATTACGAGGATCATTTTAGAAAAGCTGTTGCTTTAGAATGGGACATAAGATTAGTAAACCCAGCTTATCAAGAAGAAAACAAACGTGCATCAAAATTAAAATCTATGTCACATAAAATATACAAAGAGATAGATAAAGAAGAAAATCACAAAGAAATATTCAATTTTTGTCAAAAAAGTATCGATAAAGTACAATTGTATATTGGAAGACCTGCATTATTTTTTGGAGCAGAATACAATGGGCTTTTTTCAGCACAAGTTGTTCCAAATGATGAGAAAATATCTAAAGCTTGCGGTAAAAAGATTTTTGCTTTTAGTGATGAGATTTTACAAACAACTAGAGCTAAACCATTTTTAAAACTATCTAGAGAGATTTTTGGTGATGAATTCCTCAAAAATGAAAGAAAATTCTTATTCAAAAACGATAAAGATTGGCATAAAGTTTATGACATAACTACAATTGGCCATGAATTTGGACATATCTTATGGTGTGATGAAACAACTGAATCAATAATGAACAAATCAGGAAATTTTAAAAATATAGAAGAATTTAAAGCTACAACTGGTGGATTGGTTTCATTTTTTTTAGATGATGAACATGACGAAATAGCATTAGAAAGATTCGTTATAAGTGATACAATCAAAAGAGCAATTGGACTTATTGGATGGATGGAAGTTGATGAGGTTCAACCTTACTATTGCGAAGGATTAATTCACTTAACTGGACTTTTTCAAACTGGAGTATTAGAATTTGATAAGCAAGCCAGTATATTAAAAATCACAACAAATGAGTCTGAGTTGTCAAGTTTAAAAACTTGGTATAAAAATACTTATGCATCTCTTGCCAATCATTATCTAAAAAAACAAGACGCTACTATTTGGCTAAATAATTTCGCAACAAAAGAAAATAAGTATTTTTTACCGAATAATGAGAATTTAAAAAATTTCGTTTTATACTATTTTGATAGATACAAAAAAATAGGCACAGAAATAGATTTTACTGACAAAAAAGAAAACTACCTAAACTAAAATTTCTAAATTTTATCTGGAAGCAAAGTAAATATTTGCCTCCTGACTACTTCAGTATCGTATAAGTAAATAAGCCATACAATGAAGTTTATTAGTGACCGACAGTCAGTCATAAAGGTAAAACTTTAAAAATAAGGTATTTAATGGCAATAATCGTAGATAAAATCCAAAAAAGGAAAGATATTGCGCTTGCGTGTAAAGATCTTTTTATTACGAAGGGAATTAAAAACTTAACCATATCCGAGGTTGCATCAACAGCGAAAATTGGAAAAGGTACTATTTATGAATATTTCAAAAATAAAGAAGAAATTGTTTTTGAGATAATTGATATCTTAATACTTGAACATAACATAGATAAAAAGATTAGAATTGATTCCAAACCAACAGCGAAAGAAAAGATTATAGAATTTTTTAATTTTTTTCATGATGATAAATATATGCAACTAAGAGAACTTTACAAAGAGTTTATATCTATAAACCTTTCAAATCAGCAGCAAGATATGAGAGAATTCCAAAGCAAATGTTTTGATAATTATCTAGGTTGGTTTAGAGAAATTATAGAAGATGGAATAGCCAAAAATGAGTTGATTCCAGAAGCAATAAATTTAGCAAATGGTTTGTTTGTGATAGGTGATGGATTTTTATAACAAATTCATGTACAAATATAAATAAAAATCTAAAAGAGGAATTAAATACTTTTTTTGATACTTTATTTAAACTGATAGGGGTTAAAAAATGAAAAAATATTTATTATTATTGCTACCAGCTTTAGTTTGCGGAGATAATTTAAAAACAATTTTAGATTATGCTGGCAAAAATAACAATCTTGTTCAGGCATCAAAGTTAATAGAAGATTCCAGAGCACAAGATATACAAACAAAAGAAAATGCATTGTATCCATCAATCGATGTTGGTGGAAACATGCAGCATCTTAAAGAATTACCGGCAGGTCAGCCTGGTGATATTTACAGTGTATATGCAAAAATTAGTTATGACATTTATGATGGTGGTAAAAAATCTTCACTTGTTAATAGTGCCAAAAATGACTACAAGTCGAGCTTGTATAATTATAATGCAACGAAAGACAATCTCAATCTTGATGTTGTTCAGGATTTTTATTTAATAAAAAATCTCAAAGGCTCATTACTTGCAAAACAAGAAGCCGGAAAATCACTTGGTGAACAATTAAATCGTATTAAAAAATATTTTGAAGCCAGATTGGCTACTAAAAATGATATTGATAGAATACAATCTTCATATGATACTAATAATTATGAGACAGAATCTATCAAGTTTCAAATCATTCAAGCAACTAAAACCTTAGAACTCAAAGTTGGAAAAAATATAGATTCAATAGAAAATTCAACTTTTATAGAAATATTAGAAAATAAATTTGAAGAGAATAGTAATATCAAATCAATGAAAGCAAAAAGAGATGCACTTTTATCTAATATTGAAGTCATAAATAGTGCAAGTTTACCTCAGCTAAAAATCGAAAATACCTACAGTAAATTTTATTATGGTCAAACTAATGAAAATCTTCCAGCTGGACTTGATAATCAAAATAATTTAACTCTAACAGCTAGCATGAAACTATATGATTTTGGTGTTAATAAAAGCGAAAAGCAATCGGTTATGATTCAAGCTCAGGCATTAAGTAAAGAAATTGACTACAAAATAGAAGAACAAAAAATTCAGAATAATATTTCTATTGCAAGAATTATGGCAAGTAAAGCAAAAATAAATAGTTCTCAAAGTGCTTTAAAAGCTGCAAAAAGTGCTTTTGAAGTCATGACTGAAAAATACAATGCTGGACTTGTTGATTACGTTTCATATCTTGATTCTTTGACTTCAAAAACGAATGCAATAGTTGCGCATGAAATATCATTAAACGAACTACAAACTGCGTATGCAATCTATTATTATTATAATGGTAAGAATTTACAAGATATGATCAATACAGGAGATTTAAAATGAAAAAAATAATTATGTTTTTACTTGGTTTAGCCTTGGTAGCAAATGGCGAAGAAATTTATGCAACGTTTTATGTTGAAGCATCCAAAAGTTCGAATCTAGCTTTTGATACTAGTGGTATTGTAAAAAACACATTTGCAGATGCATCAAGTGTTGTAAAGAAAGGTCAAAAATTGGCAGAATTAAACAGTGAGGAGCTTGGAGCATCTTTGGCAATTGCTAAAGCTGCTGTTGAAAGTGCTGAAGTTAATTTGAAATTTGCTTTAAAAGATTACGATAGACAGGTTCAAGTAAAACATTTAATTGATGAAGCTCAATTTGACAGATATGTACTTGCGCTTGAAAGTTCTAAAGTAAAATTAAGTGAAGCGAAGGCTAATCTTGCTTACAAAAAAACACTTTACAATAAAACTGTTTTATATGCTCCTTATGATGGAGTAATTGTTGATAGACTTATTGATAAGGGTGATGCTGTAAGTGGTGCACAATTAAAAACCGCATTTAGAATACAAAGTTCAAGCGAGAGAAAACTTATTTTAGAATTCGATCAAAAATATTGGCAAACAGTCAAAAGTGGGCAAGTTTTTAAATTTACTATTGATGGTGATTTACGTACAAGAACTGCGAAAATTACAAAAGTATATCCATACGCAAACAATACGAACAGAAAAATGAAGGCCGAAGTTAGAGCTGGTGGTTTTTCAGTTGGCCTTTTTGGAAATGGCTACATAACAACAAGTAGTAAGTAAAATAAAAAAATAATTCAACAAATTAGAAAGAATAAATACCATGTATAAATTAGCACTAAAACGACCAATTACAACTTTGATGTATGTAATTACTCTAATAATCTTCGGGTATATGAGCTTCAAATCGATGCCATCAGCTCTATTCCCAAATGTAGATTTTCCAATAGTTACAATCAAGACGGCTTATCCTGGAGCTGAATCAAGCACAATGGAATCTCAGGTTACAGATAAGCTAGAAGAAGCTGTTTCTAGAATCGATGGAATAGATAGTATTACTTCAACTAGTAGTAATGGAATGAGCGTTGTAATTGTGAAATTCTTTCTTGAAAAGAATATTAACGAAGCAACGAATGATGTAAGAGATAAGGTTTCAGCGGTAAGATTACCTACAAATGCTAAATCACCGCTAGTTAGCAAACTTGATATTGGTGGGGCGTCCGTGGTGAATGTTTTCTTAACTGCCAAAAATGATACTTTGGCTAATCTTATGATATTCGCTGATGAAAAAGTTAAGCCAAGAATTGAAAAACTTGGTGGTGTTGGTGCTATAAATATCATAGGATACAAAAATAGAGAAATCAAAATATTCCCAAATATCGATTCTCTAAACAAGTATGGTGTTACAATCACGGAATTAAATAATGCTGTTGCAAAAGAAAATATCAAAGTTGGTGGTGGAAAACTTATCACAAATACAAAAGAACTTGTGTTAAAAACTCAAGCTGATGCATTAAGCGTTGACGAACTTAAACAAATTCAAATAAAAGACAATATTAAATTAAGTGATATAGCAACTGTTGTAGATTCCTTAAGTGATGCCACAAGCTATGCATCACTTAATGGTACAGAAGGTGTTATGCTTGAAGTTCAAAAAATTTCAGGAACAAATACTATCGATATTGTAAATAAAGTAAAAAACGTTATACCTGAGGTGCAAAAATTAGCTGGGAACAAATATGATGTAAAGATCTTAAATGATACCTCACCTTTTATTATTGAATCTCTAAGAGGTGTTGAATTTGACCTTATGTATGGTGCTTTTTTAGCAACAATCATTGTTTTTGTGTTCTTGCGAAACATAACAATAACATTTGTTTCAGCCTTGTCAATACCTGCTTCAATTATGGGTACATTTGCTCTAATGGATTATATGGGATTTGAATTAAATAAAATGACATTAATCGGATTAACTCTAGCAATTGGAATCATTATTGATGATGCTATTGTTGTAATTGAAAATATTTACAAAAAAATGGAAGCAGGTCTTGGTAAATATGAAGCAGCTTACGAAGGCACGAAAGAGATGGCATTTACTATTCTAGCTATATCTGCAATGCTCTTGGCTGTTTTTGTACCTGTTTCATTTATGAGTGGGATAGTTGGGCAATTCTTTGAAAGCTTTGCAATGACTGTAGGATTTGCTATTATTATATCTTATACGATTGCTTTAAGTTTTATTCCAAGCTTAAGTGCTAGAACCCTAAACAAAGGGGAAAGTAAAATATACAGTATGACTGAGCCATTTTTTAAATCACTTGAAAAAGGCTATGAAAAGCTACTTATCTTAACGTTAAGATTTAAATATATAGTCATTTTTGTAGTTTTTACAATGCTGATTGGATCATTGAGCTTATTTCCAAAGATTGGTATGGATTTTATTCCAAAGGAAGATAAAGGAGAGTTTGAAATAGCTTTAAAAGCTAATGCTGATATTTCACTTGAAGAGATGATTAAAAAAACTAAATCAGTAGAAAATATGATTAAGAAAGATAAAAATGTTGAATATACAACTTTAAGTGTTGGTAGCAATTCTCTTCTTGAGAAACATAAAGCAGTAATATATGTAAAGCTAATTGAAAAAAGCAAAAGAGAGCTTAATCAAGAAAATATTGTACAAAACTTTCGCCAACAATTAATACCATTTAAAAAAGATATGTTTATAACTGCTGCTGCTATACCAAATATTAAAGGGGCTGGAGTAGCTGTTCCATATCAAATTATTTTAAAATCTGATTCATTAGAAGACCTAATGATTGCCAAAAAGAATCTTACTGAATATCTGGCAAAGAAAAAAGGTTTTGTTGATATCGACACTAACCTTGACGAACCAAAACCACAAATTGAACTTAAGATCTTAAGAGATAGAGCTAATAATCTTGGAATATCTGCATCACAAATAGCTGAAGTGATTTCAACTGCGTTTTCTAGTGATATGGAGATTTCATATTTTGAACAAAATGGTAAACAATACAATATAACATTAAGACTAAATGATCAAAATAGAGTTAGCCTTAATGATGTTAAAAAATTACAACTTAGAACAAAAAATGGTGATCTTGTATTTATAGATGGGCTTGTAGAATTCACTACTAATAATGCACTTGGAACAATAAATCACTTCGATCGACAAAGACAAGTAACAGTCTTTGCTGATCTATTTGGACTTGATTTAGGTGGTGCCGTAGCATATACAAAAGCTGAAATTGATAATCTTATGCCAAAAGGTGTTACTTACAGATTTACAGGATTTGCTGAAGAAATGGTAAAAACAGGCCAAGCATTTGGTGCAGCAATTGGCCTAAGTGTAATTCTCATGTTTATTATTTTAGCTATTTTATACGAATCTTTGATTCAACCAATCATAATAATGGTTGCTCTACCGCTAAGTATTATTGGTGTTATGCTAGCCCTATATATTACTGGATTACAATTTAGTTTATTTGTAATGATAGGATTTATGTTGTTAATGGGTATGGTAGGCAAAAATGCTGTCTTGCTTGTAGATTTTGCAAACAATGCAATGAAATATGGAAAAGATGCAGAGGAAGCTTTAATTGAAGCAGGAGAAAAAAGACTTAGACCAATCCTAATGACAACTATTGCTATGGTATTTGCCATGTTACCACTTGCACTTGCAACAGGCTTAGGAAGCGAAAGTAAAGCACCTATGGCTATCGCCATCATTGGTGGCTTAATAAGCTCAATGATACTTACCTTATTTGTTGTTCCTGTAATATACAGATTGATAAGCCCTGCGGATAGATGGCTCAGAAAGTATTATGAATCAAAAGAAGAAGTTAAAAACGATAGTTTTTAACTTCCAATAAGATATCTTAACACTATTTAGAGTCAATATATCTCTCTCTTTTTGATTCTTTAATCTTATCTACTTTGACAAGGATAAATCCGTCTACACAATTAGAAAAATGTGGATCGATATTAAATCCGCAAAATTGAACTCCACCAGGTTCACATAGCTCGCTATATTGTTTATAAAGTGTTGGAACTGTTACATCCATTCCTTTTAATAATTCTTTTAGCAATTTAAAATCATTTTTATAATCATTCAATGCAAATTGTGTACCTAGTGCTATATCTTTTGTTTCATATTCAAAAGGATTTAAAGCTTCAACTAATTTTCTTTTTTGTGGGTAGTAATTGCTATAAAACTCAACTAATAACTCTTTTGCATACTGAGGAAAATTACCACTAAGACTTACAGGACCATACATATATTTAATATGAGGATTGTTTCGCAAATAAGCTCCTATTCCATACCACAAGTAATCAAGTGCCCTGCTTCCCCAGTATTTAGGTTGAACAAAGCTTCTTCCAAGCTCTATCGAATTTTCCATATAAGATAAAAATGGCTTTTGAAATTCAAATAAAGTATTAGCATAAAATCCTTCGAATTCATACTCGTCATAAATATCTTCGGCAACTCCTATACGATATGCTCCAATAATTTCAAGCTCTTCGTCATCCCATAAAATAATATGCTGATAGTATTTATCGTACTTATCCGTATCTCGTTTCTTGTTGACACCCTCATTTACCTTACGAAAACTGATTTCTCTTAATCGGCCTATCTCTTTTAAAACATAACTATCTGGAATATATCCGAAAAGATAAATTTTTTTCCCATCATTTGTTTCCCCTAAAACTTGCGCATTTTTCAATTCTTGCTTTAAATTCTTTCTATCTTCACTATGAGCGATTGGATTTGATGTTTTAAAAAATTGCTTTTGTTTCTTTTTTAGACCATAAAGATGTTTTTTATAAAGTTTTACACTATCTTCAATTGATTGATCTTTAGAATGAATATTTTCAAATTCTATCAATCTTCCTATTTTGATATTTATATTTTTATCTTGCTGTTTAAACATCTCGTCTGACAATAAAATTGTGGAAAATGTTTTACTCAAAATAGAAACTGTATAAAAAGTCTTAGAATTTTTTGCATTTATAAATACAGGCAAGATTGGACTTTTTGTTTTAATGGCAAATTTTAGGAATCCTTTTTTCCAACCACCATCTTTTACACCTGTTGGTGATATTCTACTAACTTCACCAGCTGGAAAAATAATTAAAGCTTCATCATGCTCTAATGCTTGGTAAATCTTTTCAATATTCTCTTTATTTTGTCTAGAATTAAAATTATCAACTTTTATGAAAAGTGAATTCAAATTATCAATTCCATTTAAAAAATCATTTACAACAATCTTAACATCTTTTCGCACTTTGCTAATAAGTTTTAAAAGACAGAGTGCATCTAACGATCCAAGTGGATGATTTGCTATAATAACAACTCTACCAGTTGATGGTATGTTTTCAATTTCATTATTTGTATAAGTAAAATCAAATTTGAAATAATCAAGAGTTGCCTCAACAAACTCAAAACCATTTAAATCTTTATTTTGCTCTAAAAAATCATTTATTTTATCTTCATGAACTAATTGTTCTGCAATTTTAAAAAGAGATTTTTTTAACATTGGCATTTTATTTGCTAGTTTTGGAAATTTTTTTAATATTTCTTTTTTTACATCTATCATTTATAGCTCCTATTTTAAGACAGTCTATTGAATATTAATTACAACTCAATTACATGGAGTATTCACAAAACATTATCTGATAAAGAAATCATAAATAGTGAATATTATCTCGATTGCAATTAACCAAATAATAATCCATTCCAAATATTCACTTGACTTTTGATTGACTAAATTTGTAGCAAGCTCGACAGATTCTTTTAAATGTGCAATTTTATATTCTATAACTTCAAAACGATTTTTAAGCTCAAGCTGAGCCGATAACTGATTATAAAGCGATTCCAACTCATTGTCGTCCCATGCAATGTCTGGTTTATCAAGAAGATACAATTGATTTAAAATATCAAATCTCTCTTTAGCAATACTACCTGAGAATCTCATCAAATCTTTTCTGTCTTTAATTTTAATATTCTCAATTTTTTCATATATTCTTTTACTGTCAATCATTTTAGCTTCAAGTGATTTTTCTCGTTTTTCCAATCCAACACTTTGTGAAAGTGTTAATGAAATAATTGAGGCTACTGATTTATTAAATTTATTATATTTTATTGTATGGGAATCAATAATTGGATTTTCATAGGACGGGTCTATTATCATAGGATAATCTTGATTTAACCATGAAGTTTCATAAGATTGTGCACCTGGGATATTTAATCTATGAAGAATTGTTTTTATTTCATTGTGACTGAAATTACAAAATGTTAAAACCCCAAAAGAAGATGAGAACAAAAATTTATTATTTCCTATTTCACCAACTAGAGAATTTTCAATTTTACTCAAAATTAAACCTTGAAATTCTTTTTCCAACTCATATTTCTGTATTGTAGTTGGGATTTCAACAGCAACAAATAAAATATCATTCGATTGATCGTTTTTAGCATATTGCATTATTTACCTTTTTAATTATTAGTAGAGAATAACAAACAACGATTACAGTTTAGAAGCAAATTTAAATGTAATCGAAAAGTAATAACATTGTTATAAATTTTCATTCATCAAATTAAAAGTAATAAAACAAGTCTGGAGAATTTAATGATAACAAAAATTTTAGCGAGAATAGAAAGTCAATATCAATCTGAAATATCACTTGCTAGAGCAAATGGGTATGAGGCTGTAATGATATCATCTGATGGTGAATATGATTTGCACTATATAGAAAACGCGCAAGATAAAAATTATATTATCGAAAGTGCCTATGAATTTGGCTGGGATAAGTTCGTTATTGTCTCATTTACTGCCAAAGGGAGCAAAAGCAAATTTATGAATTTGACCCTTATTGAAGCAGCATAATATCTGGTATTGAAATTATAAGATAACCTCAATCTCTCTAGAATCATTTACAACTTTTTTTCTTTTACTATTCTGTCCTCTTTTAGTTTTATAGCTAATTCTCTATCAGTAATAGCAAGAATTTGCATAGCAAGATAAGCGGCATTTACTGCTCCAGCTTTTCCAAGTGCAACTGTTGCAACAGGCATACCAGCAGGCATTTGAACTGTACTAAGCATAGCATCCATACCATCCATAGCTCCACCCTTCATTGGTACACCAATAACTGGTTTTGTAGTACCTGCAGCTAGCGCGCCAGCTAGATGTGCTGCCATTCCTGCAGCAGCAATAAATACTTTTGCTCCTTTTTCTTCAGCTTCTTTAATATATGTTTTTGTTCGCTCAGGTGATCTATGTGCTGAACTTATTATAAGTTCATATTTAACACTAAACTCTTCTAATGTGTCTGCACAATTCTTCATTATTTCATAATCACTTTTACTTCCCATTACAATCGAAACGAAATTCATTTTTGGTCCTATTTTTAAATTTTTGTTATGTTATCAAATCTTTAATTAACATCAAATTCATAATGTCAAGATCTTATTTATATACTGTTCTACTCTACGAAATCTTCTGTTTCTATTCTAAAGATAGTTAGATATGGTAGCTTTACAGGGAGTCTAATTGGATTAATATTTCCACTATGAACAGACTCTAATTCTTTTCCAAGTTGTGTAATAATTTTTTAAATTTTATAAAATACGTTCCATCTTCTTTTTGATAAATTGTTCCTATTTCATTATCGCAAGTTTCAATTTTTGAACCAAGTGGTGCAAAAATTTCAACTTCCTCATTTAAATAAGTTTTGTATTTACAAAGAAAATGTTCACCATCTTCCATAACAAGTCCGCTAACTTCAAAAGCACCTTTACTCATAGTGTAATCATGATTTTCAGTACCTTGTCGCTCAAATGGTTTGTGAACTAAATACGCATCTGTAAATCCACGGTTCTTCGTAGTTCGAAGCTCATCTTGGTATTTTTTTGCGTCAAATTTACCAGCATAAGAATCATCTATGGCCATTCTGTATGTATAAGCTGTAATAGCTGCATAATAAGGTGATTTGGTTCGGCCTTCAATCTTAATACTATCAACTGCACCGCTTTCTAATATCTCATCAACATGCGAAGCAAGATTCATATCTTTAGCATTAAAAATGTATGTTCCAATTTCAGGCTGCTCTTCTAATCTAAAGAGTGTTCCGTGATTTTCATTGCCTGCATATAATGTGTATTCGAATCTGCAATCATTTGCACAACTTCCTCGATTAGGAACTCGACCCATTTGTACCGCACTCACAAGACATCTTCCACTATAAGCAAAACACATGCTCCCATGTACAAATATTTCTATCTCAAGATCAGGTAATCTTTTTTTAATCTCTTCAACATCTTTTAAACTAATTTCTCTTGCGGCAATAATTCTTCTAACGCCCATATCGTAATAAACTTTGGCATCAAGATAATTCATAACATTTGCTTGAGTTGAAAGGTGAATTGGAATGTGAGGAGCTATTTCTCTACAAAGTCCAACAACTCCAGGAGTAGCAACAATTAGAGCATCTGGACCTAATTCACTCATTGCTTTTATGTGATTTTTAAGTAACTCGATTTGAGAATTGAAAGGAAATCCATTGATCGTTACATAAACTTTTTTACCAAGATTATGTGCATAGTCTATTCCTTCTTTAAATGTTTCAAGTGTAAATTCTTTTCCGCTTCTAATTCGCAAAGAAAAATGACTCACTCCTCCATAAACTGCATCTGCTCCGTACGCAAATGCTATTTTTAATTTTTCTAAATTTCCCGCTGGGGACAATAATTCTACTTTTTTCATATGACTCTTTTTAATTAATGTTGTGTTTGACTTATTCTTTATTATATCCAAGCTAGATTAAATTATTAAAAATGTAATCAAAAAGAGATTATCATATTCTAAACTATTTCAATTTTTAAAGCAAAAGGAAATAAGATGAAAGAAAAAGTTTACGTTCTTGATACAAATGTGATATTACAAAATATTCAAAATGTTTTTAATCTATCAGATAATGGTACAAACATTGTAGTTATACCTGAAACTGTTTTAGTGGAGCTAGAAGACAAAAAGAAACTTCACGATGAACTTGGTTATCAATCAAGACAATTTGCAAGACTATTAGCAAAAGCTAATGTTGATGATATTGTTTTAAAAAAAGAATTTAAAATAGTAAAGCTATCTTTTGAAAATATTAAAATACACATAATCTCTAAAGAAAAATACGAAAGCGAGATATTCACCCACAATATTGCTGAAAGCAATGATAAAAGAATTATTGAAGTTGCAACAGTTGCAGCTGAATACTACGAAAAAATGGATGTTACATTTATTTCTATCGACATTTACGCAAGAACTTTTGCACTTTTTAAAAATATCAAAACAGAAACCTTAAAAGAGGATAGATCAGATATTCCAGAGTTTGAATTTATTAAAATAATACCACTGAACTCAATATATTTTAATGGATTGTCTGGCAAATCAATTTACGATATTGACCAGAATTACCAAAATGAGAATTTCTCATACGAATTTGTAAGTGACGATGGAAATTCAATTTATGGAATAATTATTAATGAGAAAATTGAAATAATAGATGATGCAACTTTCAATCCATTAGCTATTCGTCCTGCTAATCTTAAGCAAAAGTTTTTCCTAAGCGCCATGCTTTCTAATATGTATAATTTATTAGTAATTGATGCTAAAGCTGGTAGTGGAAAAACTCTACTTAGCATAGCAGCTGCAATGAGACTCATTGAAAAGGGTTCTTATGAGAAAATTGTTTACGTTAGAAACTCTATAGAATCTCTAGACAAAGGTGCTGAAGTTGGTTTCTTATCTGGAAATGATGAGAAATTCAGAATATACAATATGGCACTATATGATACTTTGGAATTTATAGCAAAAAAGAAGATAAAAAATGCTCAGAATATAGATAAATTAGAGTCTATAAAATCAAAAACGACAGAACTTATGGAAACATATAATATAGAAACTTTGTGGCCGGGTGAAGCTCGCGGAAGAACTTTGAGTGGAGCAATTGTTATATTGGACGAATGGCAAAATAGTAGTGAGAATACAACTCAACTAATACTATCTAGACTAGATGAGAGTTGTATGGCAATTGTTATTGGATCAAATAGACAGATTGATAATCTTTATCTAAATAGATTTAATAATGGACTAACAACATTACTAAAACAAACTAGATTTGCACATCCTGAACTTAAAATGTTTGCAATTGAGCTGACAAAAGCAGTAAGAGGAAGATTTGCAGAATTTACTGAAAGGATTTTTGAAAATAAAAGAAAATAATATGAGATTAATTAACGATACAATATATAAACATATTGAATGTAGTCAAATAGAAGACAAGATTTTACAAACCAAAATAGTAAATCGTCTTTTATTTATTACGCAAAATGCTTTGGCGTATTTTGCATACCCATCAATAAACACAAAAAGGTATATTCATAGTTTAGGCACAATGCACATGGCTGCTCACATGTATAAAAACAGCATGCTAAATACTAATGATGAAACTAAAAATAAATTTCTAAAAAATTTAAAATCTTCAATTGAAGAAATTATTAGTGATCAGAAAATCAATTTATCTCTTAAAGAAACTGATAAATATGAAGATAAAGCGCTTTTTGAGTTTATGATTCCACTTAAATCTGATGTAAGCAAATCAATTTATCTTATAACATTGCAAGCAATTAGACTAGCTGGCCTTCTGCATGATCTTGGACATTTTCCATTTTCACACCAGGTTGAATACGCTATGAATAATATTTATAAAACAATTAAAACAAACGAAACAACGAGCCAAAAGGAAAATGTATTTATAGAATTTTATGAAAAGATAACAAAAAAGGGAAAGAAGTTTTACATGAAGCAATCGGATTCAAACTAATCAAACTACTTTTTACTTATGAATTAAATTCAGCTCATGATGATTACTTAAACTTATTATTTCAACTCATAAAGAATATTCTAGATGAAAAAAAGATAATCATTTTGATTATAAGGTTCTTCATTCGTTTATAAATGGTACTATAGATGCGGATCGATTGGACTATATTAATCGTGACATGCTTGCAAGTGGTTATATAAGTGGCCCTATGGATTTTATCAGAATAGCTAAACGAGTTGTGTTGATAGAGCATAAAAATAAATTTGCTCTATCATTTTTCGACAGTGAAATTATAGATATTGAACACATGCTTGAGATGAGATTTAACTTGTATAAAAAAATAATCTTTAATAATAAAATTGCTGCTACTGACACTCATTTAGAAAATGTTATTTTATATCTGGCTAAAAATTATTTTAAAGACGATAATGAATCTAATACTACTGATTCCATATCTATGCTTTGGAGATTTCTAGATGAAATTGACCTTGAGAAAAGGCTTGATATCATTACACAACTTGATGAAAATTGGCTAATAACTATTTTCAAAAAAGAATACTTTAAAATCAAAAACAAGCCATTACAAAATATTAATGACGTGAAATATTTAAAATCTTTTGAGGAAGTTTTATTTGGTAAAAGGTTTTACAATGCAATATGGAAAAATCTCCATGAATTATATAATATACTAGAATTTGACGAAATTGAACGATATAAATTTAGAGAAAGCTTTGGATATGTAACAACTAATACATACAATAAGCTTCAAGCTAAATTGGACAATTTATGTACAAAAAATGAAAAAGATGGCAGCTTTTTTACTTTCAAAATTGTTTCATTAAATATTGGAATAGACTCAGATTTTACATTGTTTGATGGAGAAAAGCCAATTAAGATCGATGCAATATCAACTATAAGGAAAAGACTAAAAAAATCTATTTTAAATACGGTTCCATTTTATTTGTACTCAAACAAAGAAAATATTAGTAATGAGATGATTGTGGAGATAAAACAAATACTGATTGATTGTTTTTAAATGAGAAAATAGCAAATAAGGCCTGAGCCTTATTTAACTACACATTATGAATAAAATTGATTTTTCTATTTCTATAAAGACCTGTTCCAACTGGTATTGTTCTACCAATTACAACATTTTCTTTTAAGTCTGTTAGCATATCTATTTTCGAACTAATAGCAGCTTCAGTTAAAACTTTTGTAGTTTCCTGGAATGATGCAGAAGATATAATACTATCACTTGTAACGGCAGCTCTTGTAATACCTAAAAGTATAGGTTCAGCAATAGCTGGTTCTCCGCCAATTTTGATGATTTTACTATTTTCTTCATTGAATCTTCTTTTTGAAACCATATCACCAGTAACAAATTTAGTATTTCCAGAATCAACAATGCTAACTTGTCTAAGCATTTGAGATAAAATAACCTCAATATGTTTATCAGCAATGCTAACACCTTGACCTCGGTAAACACCTTGAACTTCAGCAACTATAAATTCATTTAAAGCTTTTTCACCTAAAATTTTAAGAATATCATGACTTGCTTTTTGTCCATCTGTTAATTGCTCACCAGCATGTACAAACTCTCCATCTCTTACAAGAATTTCTCTATTTTTATCAATTAGATTTTCGCTTTTGTTTCCAGCATTATCTGTAATAGTAAGTCTTTGTTTATTTCTAAGTGGTTTTCCAAAACTGATTACACCATCAAACTCAGCTAAAACAGCTATATTTTTAGGTCTTCTAGCTTCGAATAATTCAGAAACTCTTGGAAGACCTCCAGTAATATCGCTTGATTTTGCAACTGCTTTTGGTGTTTTACCAATAATATCAGCAACTTTGATATCTTCACCATTAGCAACATTGATAGAAGTTTTAGACTCAAGAACATATGCTCTAATTTCTTCATTTTTACCATGAATAATAATTGTAGGTTTATATGCAGCTGGTATATATTCATTTACAACCAATTTAGAAGTTCCAGTAAGTTCATCATATTGCTCACTAACTGTTAAACCTGGAATGATATCTTCAAATGAAACTTTACCATCAATCTCCGCAATTGTTGGATTCGCATATGGGTCCCATTGTGCAACAATTGTATGCTCTTCAGTTGCAGGTTTTGCAATAACATCACCTTTTTTAACAATATCATTGTCATTAACTTCAAGCACAGAATCTCTAGATACGTAGAATCTAGCAGCTTCTCTATCTTCACTATCAACAATAACAGCAAAGAATCCTTTTTTATAAATTACGTCACCTTTTTTCATATCATGAATTCTTTCAAGATAATCACCAACAAGTTTGTAATATTTAACAGTACCAGCTTCTTTTGTTCTGATTTCAGTTGTTACAGGAGCACCGTCAGCAACTAATAACTCAGATGCATATGGAATTCGTGAAGGAACATTCCAACCGTCTTTAATTATCTCAACGATTGATTCTCCTCTTTCAACTGTATCACCATCAACATATGGAAGATACATTTTAGCTTCAATTTTACCACTAACACCTGCAAGTTCATTTGGTTTTGCAATATCAGTTTTTCTTAAATAGTATTTTTTAGTTTCTTTATCACCAGTTACAACCAATACAATCTCTTCATGTGTTGTTTGGATAGAGATTTTTCCATCAAATGGAGCATTAATTTTTGGCTCAACAAGTAAAACTGCAGCATTTCTTCTATTAGCAACTACATTTTTCCCTTCTTTTGAAAGGTATGTTTTTACATTGTAGTATCTCAAGAATCCTTCACTAGTAGCTTTTAATTCTTTTTCTGCTTGAGTAGCACTTGCTGTTCCCCCAACGTGGAATGTTCTAAGAGTCAACTGCGTTCCTGGTTCACCAATAGATTGAGCAGCTAGTACTCCAACTGCCTCACCTGGATTAACTTTTCTTTGTTCCCCAAGATTTAGACCGTAACATTTAGCACAAAGTGAATTTTCTGCTTTACAAGTTAAAGGTGTTCTGATTGTTACAGATTTAACACCAGCATCAGCTACTATTTTTGCATCATCTTCACTAATTAAAGAACCTTCACTGAATAAAATTTCATTTGAAATTGGATCAACTATGTCATTTGCAATAACTCTTCCAGTAATTCTTTCAGCTAATGTTTCTACAAGTTCATTTCCGTCTGTAATACTACTAATTGTAATACCTTCATGAGTTCCACAATCCTCAATAGAAATTCTTACATTTTGAGAAATATCTACAAGTTTTCTTGTTAAATATCCTGCATTTGCTGTTTTAAGAGCTGTATCTGCAAGTCCTTTTCTAGCACCATGAGTAGAAATAAAGTATTCAAGAACATTTAGTCCTTCTCTAAAGTTAGAGATAATTGGTGTTTCAATAATTGAACCATCTGGCTTAGCCATAAGTCCCCTCATACCAGCTAGCTGTCTAATTTGAGCTGCTGAACCCCTTGCACCTGAATCTGCCATCATATAAATAGAGTTAAATCCATCTTTGTCAGTTTTAACTAAATCCATCATTTCTGTTCCAAGCTTATTGTTTAGAAGAGTCCAGATATCAATAATTTTATTGTATCTTTCTTGCTCTGTTAAAAGACCTTGGTTGAATTGTTTTTGAACCTCAATAACTTCTTTTTTAGCACTTGCTACAAGACTTTCTTTAGATTCAGGAATTCTAATATCATCAATAGAAATTGAGATACCTGCCATTGTTGCATATTTAAATCCTAGATTTTTTAAATTGTCAAGGAATCTTGGAGTTACAGCATAACCACCATATTTATAAATATAATCAACTAGAGCACCAATATCTTTTTTCTTCAAGATTTTATTCCAGAATGAAACCGGAACGAAGTCTGGTAAGATATTTTTGATAATCATTCTTCCAACAGTTGTTGTAATAACATGACCATCAAGAATTGTTCTAATTTTTGCATGAATATCAACTTTTTTGTGCTCAAGAGCCATTAATGCCTCATTTAAGTCTGTAAATATTTTGTGCTCACCTTTTACGCCATCTTTTTCAAGAGTCATATAATAAAGACCAAGAATCATATCTTGCGAAGGTACCGCTAAAGCTCTACCTGACGCAGGAAGAAGAATATTCATAGAAGACATCATTAAGATTTTAGCTTCTGCAATTGCTTCTTGACTTAAAGGTACGTGTACAGCCATTTGATCCCCATCAAAGTCGGCATTAAATGCTGAACATACAAGTGGATGCAATTGAATAGCTTTTCCATCAATTAGAACTGGATGGAATGCTTGAATTGAAAGTTTATGTAGAGTTGGAGCTCTATTTAGCATAACTGGATAATCTTCAACAATTTCAGCTAAACATTCCCAAACTTCATTTGTTTCGTTTTCAATCAATCTTTTTGAAGCTTTAAGTGTAGTTGCATATCCTTTTTCTTCAAGTTTTGCCATAAGATGTGGTTTGAACAATTCTAACGCCATTTTTTTAGGTAAACCACATTGGTCCATTCTAAGTGTAGGTCCAACAACGATTACAGATCGACCAGAGAAGTCAACCCTTTTTCCAAGAAGATTTTGTCTAAATCGACCTTGTTTACCTTTAATAATTTCAGAAAGTGATTTAAGTGGTCTTTTGTTTGCACCTTTAACTGCATTTGCAGTTTTAGCATTATCAAATAGTGCATCAACAGCCTCTTGTAGCATTCTCATTTCATTTCTAATAATGATTTCTGGAGCATCAAGTTCAACTAGTCTTTTAAGTCTGTTGTTTCTATTGATAACTCTTCTATAAAGGTCATTAACGTCAGAAACAGCAAATTTACCGCCGTCAAGTGCAACTAGAGGTCTAATATCAGGAGGAAGTACAGGTAAAACTGTAAGCATCATCCACTCAGGTCTATTTCCACTATTTAAGAAATTTTCAACTACTTTCAATCTTTTTACAATTGATTTAATTTTAGCTTCTGATTTAGTATTTTGAATATCTTCTTTAAGACTATTTAAAAGGTCAACCAAATCAAGATTTTTTAACATATTTAAAACAACTTGTCCACCCATTTTTGCAGAAAAACCAGTGTCGTCATAATGTTCTTCAATTTGTCTATATTGTTCTTCATTTAAAATATCATATTTTAAAACTTTTTTTGATGCGTCACTATCATAGTATGCTTCACCAGGATTTTCAACAATATATGCTTCATAGTAAAGTACTCTTTCAAGATCTTTTAATTTAACACCAAGAAGCGTTCCTATTCTTGAAGGAAGCGAACTAACCATCCAGATATGTGCAACAGGAGCAACAAGATCAATATGTCCCATTCTGTGTCTTCTTACTTTTGAGCTTATTACTTCAACTCCACATTTTTCACAAACTACGCCTTTGTATCTCATCTTTTTGTATTTTCCACAAAGACATTCGTAATTTTTTACTGGTCCAAAGATTTTTGCACAAAAAAGTCCATCTCTCTCAGGTTTTAGTGTTCTATAGTTGATAGTTTCAGGTTTTTTAACTTCTCCAGAAGACCAAGAAAGAATTTTCTCAGGACTAGCTAGATTAATTTGAAATGCTGAAAAATCTTTTGGTTTGTCTAATTCGCCTATTTCAATAGATTTCAATATTTTTTGCTCTCCAGCAAACGATGTTACATAATTACTACTCATCTGTTTCTACCTCTTCATAAATTTCTACGTCAAGTGCAAGTGCTTGAAGCTCTTTTGTTAATACAAAGAATGTTTCTGGGATACCTGAATTAGGCACATTCTCACCATTTGAAATAGCTCTGTAAGCTAGCGTTCTACCTTCAACGTCATCTGATTTAGTTGTAAGCATTTCTCTAAGAACTGCTGTAGCTCCGTAAGCTTCTAGAGCCCAAACTTCCATCTCTCCAAATCTTTGTCCACCGAATAGTGCTTTTCCACCAACTGGTTGTTGCGTTACTAATGAATATGGTCCAGTACTTCTAGCGTGAACTTTTTCATCAACTAAGTGATGTAGTTTTAACATATACATTACACCAACGTTAACTCTTTCGATCATTTTTTCACCAGTCATACCATCATAAAGTGTAGTTTTACCATCTGGATCCATTTTTGCTAATTGGAATAATTTATCAAATTCTTCTTGTTTAGCTCCATCAAATACTTGTGTTGCAAATTTAACACCTTTGCTCCAATCTCTAGCATAATCAATAAGTTCTTCATTAGTAATACTATTTAAGAATTCTTTACCATGCATTAATTTTGCTACATCAGCGATTTCAATCATTTTAGCTCTTAAGTCAGC
>FUWD013018309.1_pt1 | contig 21230 bp, 23 predicted proteins | sample 1063281 | NCBI WGS metagenome assembly FUWD01 (sample SAMEA79048168, study PRJEB19326) | metagenome | biome: marine | reverse complement strand
ACGGGACAGAAGTCGTCGTCGACGCGAAGATCGACACCGGCGCCGATTCGACCTCGATCGATACTGGGCTGGCCAAAGAACTCGGGTTCAGCGACGCGATCCGCCTCTTCGAGGATCGCATATCCGGCCGGGACGTATTTACCGAACTCTCACGCCAGGAGCGCGAGGCGCTGTTTGCAGGCATTCCCGACCTTGCCGACACCGCAGTCGTCAGGTCTTCCCACGGGATAAGCTACCGGCCCATGTTCCGGATCAATATATCCATCGACCAGACAGTCATCCCCGCGAAAATATCGGCCATAGATCGGACCGGCTTGGAATTTCCCGCCATCATCGGCAGAAAGAACCTTCGTAAATTTCTAGTAGATGTCAGCAAATGAACCGTACATGTGCAGTCGTTTTTCTGTACGCCGATAAGGACCGGATGAACAAGCTTTCGGATTTTTTTGTATTCGCGGAACAACGAGGTGTTTCGTGCTTCATAGCGCCCCTCTCTTCCTTCGAAGCGTCGACATTATCATTCGCGCGCGCGAACCGATATGATCAGGGTGAGTGGATTACCGAAGCATCGGTACGTCCCGACATCATCTTCGATAAGACATCGGGATCATTGAGCGCTGACGCGGCGGGAATCCGAAAGGTCATTTCCGATACGTTTCCGTTCATCAACCGCCTCGAGCTCAACGAGCTCTGTACGAACAAGTGGGAAACATACGTGCGCTTCGCTTCTATTTCGCCGAAATCGATCCTCATATCGACCGAGGAAGATCTTGAATCATTGCGGGAAATCGATTCCGACCTGGTCGTCGCGAAGCCGCTCCGCGGATTCGGCGGAACCGGAATACGAATCACGAAAAAGGGTGCGTTTCAATTCGAAAATGAGCCCGTCATAGTGCAGGAATTCATCGAGACTACCAATGGTATCCCGGGGATAACGACGGAAAGGCACGATTTGAGGATACTTATGCAAAACGACGTCCCATTTCATTCCATTCTTCGGACGCCGAAAGAAGGATCCCTCCTCTCGAATTACTCGCAAGGGGGAAGTATCCGGGTCATTCCCATCACCGAGCTTCCAGATACGGTCATCAAGATGGTGCATCTTATATCGAAGGAACTCTCCAAATTCTTTCCTGCCCTCTATTCGATCGACATCATGTTCGACAAATCCGGAAAAGCGATGCTGACCGAGCTCAATTCGAAGCCTGGGCTCTCACTCGCTCCCGCGGAGTTATCCAGCCGTGAACCGTATTACGAACGCATCATAGGATTTCTAAAAAACGCCGTATGCGCATAGCCATCATCGCCCGATCGGAACGACCATATGCCGTCCGAAGGCTATCCGAAGAATGCGCGATCCGCGGGCATCAGGTCGCGGTCCTGAAATGGGAATCTATTCAGGCACGCATGACGGACTCGGGAATCAGGATCGGGACGGACGAATTCGACCTCGGCGACTTTGATGCGGTCATTCCCAGAAGTGATCGTTTTCAGTCAACGATAAACGACGATCCGCTCTCCGTATCGTACAAACACCTGTTCGAGCTTCTGCCAGAGTATGCCAGGAAACGGGACGCACACTTCCTGAACGGGGATTTTTTTCGCCGGATTCCAACAGCATGGAAAACTTTCACAGCAGGTGTTTTTCGCGGAAAACGGGCTTCCAGGCATACCGACCATCTCAGCCCGTCATTTCATGGTGGAAAGCGAGATCCCGTTTCCGTTTCCGATTATCATCAAAAAAATCATCGGCAGTCTCGGCACGGGGGTCTTCAAGGCGGAAACGTTTACGGACGCCGTGACGATTGTCGCGCAGCTCGAAACAGAGGGCGAGCCGATTATAATACAGAAATACGTTCCCATCGATCATGATTACCGCGTACTCGTCGTCGGCGAACGGCCGCTGGGCGCCATCGAACGGTCACCGGTTACGGGTGAATGGAGAACCAATATATCCCTCGGCGGAACAGCATCGCCAGTAACCGATTGTGCGATAGCGGGCCGACTCTTCGAACTTGCGTCGGAAACGGCGCGAAAAATGAGACTTGAATACGCCGGGATTGACATCCTCGAACACGATGGGAAATACGCGCTCATCGAGACGAATTCCCTTCCCCAGTTCAAAGGGTTCGAGACGGCTTTTCCTTCGATAAACGTCGCAGGTGAAATAATCGCGTATCTAGAACGCATCTCGTCGATGGAATGAAACTGATTCGTCAGTACGAATATGCCGAATGTCGGTCAATCGACTGATTCGAGAGATTGAATACTTCCTTGTCCTATGGTAAAATCAGCCTCGTAGGCTGATTTTTCGTTTATGAAAAGACTGTTTTCAAAAGTCGGATCCGGGTCGCTCCGCTGGTTCGAACCGCGACGCCCGAAACGGCCATCCGCCAAAAGATGGCTGCGCCTGCTTGGTCGCCTGGCCCTTTCGGTCGCGGGAATCGCTGCGGTCGTGACCGTCGCCCTTTTCGCGTGGGTCGCCAAAGACCTTCCGAGTCCGGGGAAAGTCAACTCGCGTGTCATCGCCGAATCGACCAAGATTTATGACCGTTCGGGCGAACATCTTCTCTACGATGTCCACGGCGAGGAGAAGCGCACCATCGTTTCCGTAGACGATATCCCGAAAAACATCCAGGCCGCGACCATCGCGCTCGAAGATCAGGATTTTTACTTCCATCACGGCATCAAGCTTTCCTCCATCCTGCGGGCGGTCTTTAAGGACGTCATCCGTGGCGGGGCAGCACAAGGAGGTTCCACCATCACACAGCAGTTCGTTAAGAATTCGCTCCTTACGAACGAGAAGACCATTGTCCGAAAGGTGAAAGAGGTTCTGCTTTCCGTCGAGATCGAACAGATGTTCGAAAAGGACGAGATTCTCGGCATGTACCTCAATGAAATCCCGTACGGATCCAATGCATACGGGATCGAGGCGGCGGCGCAGACCTTCTTCGGGAAAGCGGCAAAGGACCTTTCTCTCGACGAGGCGGCAGTCCTCGCGGCACTCCCGAACGCTCCGACCTATTACTCCCCGTTCGGCTCCCATACCGACCGGCTCATCATCCGAAAAGACAAGGCTCTGAATCAGATGGCCAAGCTCGGGTATATCGGCGAAGAAGAGGCCCAATCCGCCATAGGGACACCGACTTTGGACAAAATCATTCCGCAAAAGGATATCATCGCAGCGCCTCACTTCGTCATGTACGTGAAAGAGTACCTCTCCCAAAAGTACGGCGAAAGCGCCGTGGAGTCCATGGGGTTGAAAGTCTATACCACGCTTGATTGGAATAAGCAGGAAGAGGCACAGAAAATCGTCCGGGAACAGGCGATGGAAAACGAGAAGAAGTGGAAAGCGGAGAACGCCGCCCTTGTTGCCATGGATCCGAAAACCGGGCAGATCCTTGCCATGGTTGGATCTCGTGACTATTTCGACAAGGCGATCGATGGACAGGTCAATGTCGCCATCCGGGAACGGCAACCGGGATCTTCGTTCAAGCCGTACGTCTATCTCGCAGCTTTTACGAAAGGATATACGCCGGAAACGATCCTCTACGACACGGAGACGAACTTCAGTACCGACGATGGGAAAGAGTATACGCCGCAAAATTATGACGGGAAATTCCGCGGGCCCCTCCCGATGAAGGAAGCGCTGGCGCAGTCGCTCAATATTCCGGCAGTGAAGGCGCTCTATCTCGCAGGCACAAAGGATTCCATCACGTTCGCGAAAAGTCTTGGGATAACCAGCCTTCAGGATGAGGATCGCTATGGGCTTTCCCTGGTCCTCGGAGGAGGGGAAATTACGCTTCTTGATCATGTAAGTGCGTATTCGACACTCGCTCAAGGGGGTATCCGTCGCGACAAAACAGCCATCCTCCGGATAGAAAACGCCAAAGGAGAAGTTCTCGAAGCATTCCACGACACGGTCGGGGAGCGGGTCGTGGAGGAAAAATACGTTGCCATGCTCGATCATATCATGTCGACGAACGAATACCGGGCGCCCGTTTTCGGAACAAACAACCCGCTCCGATCCGACGATCGTCCGATCGCGGCGAAAACAGGGACCACCAATGAATTCCGTGACGGCTGGACGGTCGGATTCACGCCTCAGATCGCGGTCGGCGTGTGGGCGGGAAACAATAAGAACACCCCGATGACGGCGGGAGCGGACGGGGTGAACGTCGCGGCCCCTATTTTCCGAAAGTTCTTGGATTACGCGCTCCAGAATCAGGCGGTCGAGAAATTTCCGGAATACGATTCCAAGGCATTTCATGAGGAGAATAAGGACGCGGAATGGATGAAAAAGCCGCTGCTTAACGGCCGACTCGACGAGGAGAAAGATGTGAAAGTCTGTGAGATCCCGGGGAAAGATGGAAAATATTGTCTTGCCAATAAGTACTGTCCCGACAGCGAGTCGAAAAAGAAAGACTTCGTCAGCATCCACGACATATTGCGATATGTCGATCGTGACGATCCGCTTGGAAAAGAACCTGAGAAGCCGGAGAAGGACGCGCAATATAAGCGCTGGGAGGAGGGCGTAAAGGAGTGGTGCAAAAAAACCGGGATAAAAGACGCAACGGGCGATATACCAGATGAAGACTGCGAGGAAAAAGACTTCACGAAATACGCGCCGACGATTTCCTTGTCCGCACCGAATGATGTCTCCGGAAGCACGGTTACGATACGAGTCAAGGTCGATGCGCCGTATGGGGTCGATTCCCTGCGTTTGATCGTGAACGACAAGGAAATCGCCTCAACAAAAAACGATTCCCTGGAGACGGAATATGATATACCGGACGAAGATAATCACTCCACCCTGCATATCGAAGCGATCGCACGCGACAAGAATGGCAATGAGGATGGCGACACGAAAAGTATCTCCGCAAACTGGTAGCCTCATACGACGATGCGCCCCGACCACATTTCGGGGCGCATATAACGTGACGCCAAGTGGAATGAACAACGCCACAGCAGAGATGACGAGGGAGTAGTCTTTGCTCTACACCGTCATCTTAGGCTCATGGCCGACGTACATTGGTTGACCCGGGATCAAGCCCCTGTTCCACGGTGACATCTTCGCAGCCCTACTACTGAGTATTGATTCCCGATACACAGACTTATTCGGAGGCCTTGATTTCTGACACTCCTTCGTACCCAAGCTCCCGATTCATACGTTCGCGTAGCTCGTCTCTGGAAATCCAGAGTTCGTTTACCCATAAAGGACTCTGACAGGCGAGGAACAACTTCCCTTTTTTCCAATATCTCGGAGAGATATTTTTTCGTCCGCGCGCTCCATATAATTCACCGATTACTTTCTCTGCCAGATAAAAAACGGTTTTTTCGTCGGCTAAAACCCGTCTTCGGCCAACCGTATCCGACGGCTTAATCGATGAAACCATCATGTCACCGATCCGTTTCATAGTTTTTTCCTCTGTCTACGACGTACCATACCAGAATCACACCGATATAAACCGCATTTCATAGTCTTTTCGTGATGCCAATATACAGACTAAGACAAAGCAGAAGCTCTTTTTCCACACCGTCGCCGTTGCTGACAAGGGAGTTCTTCCGTCAATCATGTTATTTGCGTATCGGCATCGCGATATACAAATATTCCTGATCACTATTCCCATCCGCTCCGACCATACGGAATCCGGCCGGCGAAGATGTATTATTCAACAGAAAGACGACGGAGTCCCCTTGAAGAGCATTCAAACCGTCGATTACGTACCGTGGATTGAAAACGATCTGTATCGGATCTCCTCCGGTTATATCACCGTGGACCGTCGTCCGATTCTCCCCGACTTCCGAAGATCGGGCTGAGACCTGGATCTCGTTTTTTTCGGGAAAAACGGAGATGGTCATTTCCCCACTCATCTGAGAGGTAAACACGCCGGCCATGCGGACCGATCGAAGGAATTCGTCACGCGACAATTTCGCCGAATACGCAAATTCCTTCGGGAGAATCTGCTTATAATCGGGATATTTTCCATTAATGATACGGGAAACGACCGACACGCCATCGATATCGAAGAAAACCTGATTCTCTTCGAAAGTAACCGAGACATGCTCCGTTTCCGGAGAAATGATACGGCTCAATTCCTGCATCGCGATGAATGGAAGAATAAGCGATGGATTTTCGGACCGAAAGGACGCATAGCCTTCACCGGAACCGCCCTCAGGAAGCTGCAGGATCTGTTCCGCGAGTCGAAAGCTGTCCGTGGCCGCCAGACACACTTCCTGGTCATGGAAGAGCATATTCACCCCAGAGAGCTCAAGTCGACTTTCATTCATCGAAACGCAGGGGAGAATCTTTTGAAGCGCGGATTTCAAGGATTGTGCAGGGAGACGGAATGAGACATCACCTTTTCGTTCTGGGATAATCGGAAAGTCCTTCGGATCCAATCCGCGAACCTTCATATCGTAGCCGGCACTCTCAATAGCGACAGCACTCCCTTGGACATCCATAGTTACGACATCACCTCCAGGAAGATTCCAGACGAAATTGGATATGACTTTCACTGGAGCGGCAATCTCACCCGTTCCCTCTATTTTCGCGTTAACGTAAACGGTAACGCCGATTTCAAGATTCGTAGAAGACAATTTCAATCGTCCCTTTTCCACTTTCAAAAGAAAGTTACTCAGAATCGGTAAAGACGTCTGTTTCCCGGTAGCCCTTTCCAGAAATGAAAGGGCCTTCGATAGATTTTCCTGAGTACAGATAGCTTTCATATGGGTGAGTATGCTCTATGGATTATAGATTCGAAGTTATACGTAATGAATAGTATTCTATTATATATACATATTATTATGATTATTAGTGTGGTGGAAAAGTGGATAACGCCGATTCTGGTTTTCTGTAAAGGGTTTTCGGTGTACCGGTACGGGACCTCACTTATACATCGTATTCCTAAAAATGGAGCGTAGTTGTTTCTTGGAGACAAAATGGTCTTTACAGTGATGACTTTTCCACGATAAGCCGGTGGAAAACCCTAGGTTATACACGACTTATCCACTTTGTGGCTGATAAAGCGTTGACTTGAGGGACGAGAGGTCGCCCTTCATGCGAAGATTCGTTTCCAATTCCCGACTGATTTTTTCAAACGCATGAAGCGCGGTGGTATGGTCCCGACCACCGAAAAAATCACCGATGGAAGAAAAAGGCATATTCAGTTCCGTCCGCATAAGGTACATCGCGACCTGTCTCGCATTGGATATTCCTTTCTTTCTGCCTTTTTTCAGCAAATCTTGCTCTGAAACGGAATAGAGTTGCTCGATAGCGGCAATAATGTCTTTGGGTTGTATGGTTTTTTTATTCTGTATGATGAGTTGTGAGAGCACTTTTTCTACGAGCGAGATGGTCGGCGCCGTCTTGTAGAACTCGGAATAGGCGATAACCCGGTTGAGCGCGCCCTCTATTTCCCGGATATTTTGCGTGATATGTTCCGCGATGAACCGAAGGGCGTCCTCATCGATGGAAAGTCCTTTTTCCGAGACTTTTTTCCGGAGGATGGCCAGACGGGTTTCTTCGTTCGGTTGGCTGATATCTGTTATCATCCCGCCTTCGAATCGTGAACGGAGACGGTCTTCGAGGGTCGGAATCGCTTTCGGAGGCCGGTCACTGGAAATGACGATCTGCTTATTGATTTGGTACAGTGAGTTGAAGATATGGAAAAATTCGTTTTGGGTTTTTTCCCGACCTGAGAGAAACTGGACATCATCGATGATAAGCAGGTCCATTTGCTGGTAGTACTCCTTGAATTTGTCGGTCCTTTGATTTTTTATGGAATCCACAAGTTCGCTTGTGAATCGCTCGGAAGTGATGTATTTGATATTCTTTTCTGGATGAACGCGCTTGACTTCGTTGCCAAGGGCCTGCAGGAGGTGTGTTTTTCCGAGGCCGACCCCGCCATAAATGAAAAGAGGATTGTATATCTGTCCGAGATTTCGTGATACGGCCACACAGGCCGCGTTCGCGAGCTCATTGTTTTCGGCGACGATATAGTCGTCGAACGTATAGCGCGGATTGAGATTTGACTCATGAAAGAGTGCTGTGGCTTGTTTTGGCGCTTGGCTATGAAAACCGTTGACGGTTGGCCCTGATCTCGACGGAGATCCCGGGGTTCCCGATGAGGAGACATTCTGCGCGGGGGCGGACTTGACCGGTTGCACGACCGCATCAAACGATTTTTTCGCCATCGGCTGCGGACCGGAAATGATGCACTTGATCGATCTAATCTGCTCGTCAAAGCCCCTGAGTGATTGGATAATCGTGTGATTATACTTGTTTTCGAGCCACTCCTTCGCGAATCCGTTCGGGACACTAATGATTGCCGTGTCTTTTTCGATGGAGACGATAGCCGTGTTTTGGAACCATGTGACAAAATTAGCCTTCGAAATCGAAAGTTCTATCTGTCCTAGCACGGATTTCCAGAGTTCCTGATGTTCCATAGTTCGTGAAAGGGATTATATCATGCGATGGAATAGTGGTCACTGTGGTCGGTGCATATCCGGTGCATAATTAGAGAAACGGCTTTTATAAAGGGATAAGTAATGGATGATGCATGATATCGTCAGTGATGAGGTGTGTGGAGAGACACGTCTTTCGGGAAGTCATATCAGTTCTCTGCTTTCTGACCAGGTCGGAGATTGACATTTCCTTGAGAGTGTCATATTCTGGTAAATGACTCACAGGAGTGCGGTTTAAGTATTCTTCCATCGTGATTATGAAGCGGACTTATCAGCCGAAAACGAGACGTCGGACCCGAAGACATGGCTTTCTTGAGCGCATGAGTACGGTCGGTGGCCGGAATGTTCTTCGAAATCGGCGTCAGAAGGGTCGGAAGAGACTCTCGGTATAGCGCTTGGGCTATGTTGCGGCGAACCCTCCGACTGAAAACTCCCGTGATGTTCCAAAAAGCTTTTCGTTTCGGAAGAGCTTTTTTCTTCGGTGCCGTGGGATGCCGGGTGGTCGTTTGTGACGAAGGGGGAAGAAAATTCGGATGTATAGCCGCGAAGAAGATGTTTAAAACAGCAGTTGAACGCAACCATGCTCGGCGCATCCTTTCGGAAGCCGTCTATCCTATCGCGGCGTCATTTCCTGAAAACGTCCATATAGTGTTATTCTTCAGAAGTCGTCCGGAGAACATGTCGCTCGAAGTCGTCCAAAAAGACATGGCTGGACTTGCAAATTTGGTAAAAACAGCTTATTTCAGGCATTGAAATCAACTTATGAACGAGATATTCACCCCACTTGTCTATCAGCCGGTCTATAATATGATCGTTTTTTCGCGGACCGGTTCCCGGTGGCGAATTTCGGAATGGCGATTATCGCGACGACGATAGTCATTAAGCTTCTCTTTCTCTCCCTATCGAAGCAGCAGATCGAGTCGCAGAAGAAGTTGCAGGAATTGCAGCCGAAAATGAAGGCTATCCAGGAAAAATATAAAGACGACAAGGAACGTCAGTCGAGGGAGATGATGGAATTGTACAAGGTGAATAAGGTCAATCCTCTCATGGGATGCCTCCCTTTGATCGTTCAAATCGTTTTCCTGATTACCATTTATCAGGTAATCATGCATATATCCCAGGTCGGCTTCGCTATCGATGCCGCCCTGCTCTACCCGTTCGTAGCGGATCCCGGCGTGCTTTCGCGGGAGTTTTTCGGTATCGCCGATCTTGAACATCCGAGCATCGCCTTCGCTGTCTTGGCAGCGATTGGTCAGTTTTATCAGATGAAGATGCTTTCCCCCGCGAATGACGGGAAAAAAGAGGAGAAAAAGGCGGATGGAAAAGAGCCGGACTTCGCGACAATCATGAATAAGCAGATGTTGTATATGGGGCCCGTACTGACATTGATCATCGGGGTGAGATTTCCTTCGGCGCTTTCCCTCTACTGGCTCGTTTCGACTGCGTTTTCCATCGTGCAGCAGTGGTTTATCCTGGAGAAGAAGAGCCGCGACGGAGATAAGGTGTAACGAAAGCATATGGTAGAGCCACGATTTCAGGAGTCGATGTCCGAGATGATACGGGAACTTTTCGGTATGCTTGGTGTCGATGACATCCATATCGATGTCGTTTCCGGCCGGGAAGACGGACGGGAAATGTTGATGTTTTCCGTCACCGTGGATCGTCGCGATTCGAAGATGTTGATCGGTCAACATGGGGTCGCAATGTTTTCGATACAACACTTGCTCCAAATGATCGCGCGGAGAAGGTTTCCCGAGGTACCGGATTTCTTCGTGGACATAAACCGCTACTGGAAAGAGAAGAAAGCCCATCTGAGACGTGACGCCGAGGATGCGGCGCACGAAGCGGTCGCTACCGGGAGGCCGGTTTCTATGCGACCCATGCTTTCCTATGAACGGAAAGTGGTACATGCCGTCTTAGCCGGAAGCGAGCGAGTCGAGACCGGAAGCATCGGCAAAGGAGAAGAGCGAAAAGTGGTCGTAAAACCGAAAGCGGTTTTCTCATAAGGTGACCCCTGATCGAATGGTCGGAATCCCGTCGTATGGCGGGATTTTTGTTTGCTTTTTCCCTGACAGAAACGTACAATAGGAACGTCCCGACTCATCGGATCATCATGTCGACTAGGAAAATCGCGTACAATATAGTCTTCAATTCGTTCATGAAGGTCGTCACGACCGTCGTGTTATCTTTGGTCTCCATCCGGTTGATCACCGGTTATCTCGGAAAAGAGGGGTTCGGTGACTATGCCACGATTCTGGCTTTTTTCGCATTCTTTTCCGCTATCGCTGACTTGGGAATCGGGTCCATAACGGCGCGTGAAATATCACGGGAAGGCGCGGACGAGGAGGGAATACTCGGTAAGGTGGCCGTATTGCGACTGGCTTCCTCATCCGCCGTAGCGCTTGTTGTCCCTTTCATCTTGCCGTTTTTCTCATACCCGATGACGGTAAAAGTCGGAATCCTGATCGCCGCGGGCGGGGTTGTTTTTTCCTCATTTTCAATCTTTCTTAACGGGATATTCCAGAAGAATATCGCGATGGACCGCATCGCTATGACCGAGTTTTTGGGGAAAGTGGTTCAGGTGGTGGCGGTTTATGGGGTGGTCGCTTTTGATCTCGGTTTCCTGGGCATCGCGTTTACCCTGATCATATCCATTTCTTTCAACGCGGCAGTTGCCTATCTGCTGAGTCGCCGGTATGCCCGGTTCCGATTAACGATCGATGTACCCTTTTGGAAACGGTTCCTGCATGATTCGCTGCCCCTGGGTGGAAGCGCGCTCATAACGTTTTTTATTTCAAGATGGACACGATCTTGCTTTCCATCATGCAAGGCAGCGCCGCAGTCGGCACCTACGGCGTCGCGTACAAAGTGATGGAAAACCTTACTTTTTTCCCTGCTCTGCTTGCGGGGCTCATCCTCCCGCTTCTGTCGAGGGCGTTTTCTTCGGACGGTGCACGTTTTCGTGAGATAGCCGACTCGACGTTCCGCGTTTTTACGATTATCGCCATACCGATCGTGCTCGGCGGGGTATTTTTCGCGGAGCCTGTCATTATGATCGTCTCCGGATCCGGATTTCAGGATTCGGTTCCCGTGCTTCGTCTCCTTATCGTATCGCTTGCCTTCATTTTTTCGGAAGTTTTTCAACATGTTGCTCATCGTTGGGAACCATCAGAAAGCCCTGATGAAGGTCCTGCTTGCCATAGCAATCGTGAATATTTCCACGAACCTGATCCTTATCCCGAAGTATTCGTATCTCGGCGCGGCGATGACATCGCTTGCGACGGAAGTGCTCGTGGCCCTTTCGACCGGTTTGTTGGTATACCGAATGCTTCGGTACCGGCCTTCCATAGCAAAAGGTATGAAGATAGCGCTGTCGACGGCTATCATGGCGGCGACCCTGTGGTATATGCGTCCGTTCCCGTTTGTCGTTTCCGGATTTCTTTCCGTGTTTGTCTACTTGGCGTCCCTTTGGTTTCTGAAAGCCGTATCGAGTGCCGAGGTTGCTGGTTTGTTCTCGAAGCGCTCGGAAAAGGAATCAGTCCCCGTGGAAGAGGTGTTGTAGGCAGCCGAACGTCTACGCGACCGGGCGCCGTGCGTTTCGGCTTTTTCAACAGGAAGGAGTGCCGCCTCATGTTCTCAGAACCGTCTTGGGACCGCGTTGTCGACACTTCGGGATTTCATCGAAGCAGCGTTTCTCCTATCAGTGCGGTGAGATTGAGGCGATTCTTACGCAAGGAGCGGAGCCGTGGTATCATGATGATATGACTACTTCGCCGAAGGTTTTTATCGTTATACTGAATTGGAATGGGAAAGATCGGCTCGCAGCCTGTCTGCGGTCGGTTTTTGCGCTTGCATACCAAAATTTCGAGGTCGTCGTCGTAGACAATGCTTCCCGCGACGGTTCGCTTGAAGAGGCGAAATCGTCATTCTCACGGGCTCATTTCATTTTGAATTCCGAAAATGTCGGTTTTTCGGCTGGCATGAACGTTGGCATCAGGTTTTCTCTTTCCCAGGGGGCGGAGTTCGTCTGGATTTTGAATAATGATGTCGAATGCGACCGTGATGCGCTTTCCGTCCTTGTGGCAGCCGTGTATTCGCATGGCAAGCCGGCGTTGTATAGCCCGAAAATACTGACGCCAGCCGGCACGGAGTGGTTTGTCGGCGGGACCATCGACTATGTCCGCATGCGGACCGAGCATGCCGATTATTCCGGATCGGAAAGGCGTGATACCCCGTATCAAACGGAATATCTTTGCGGGTGCGCACTGCTGATCCCGAGAAACGTGATCGAGTCGGTGGGCTTGCTCGACGAGCAATACTTTTTGTATTACGAGGATGCCGATTATTCGGTTCGCGCGACCCGAAAAGGGGTCGACCTTCTGGTAGTGCCGAAGGCATCGATAGTCCATTCGGAAAGCAGCTCCGAGAATCCCGAGAAGACCTATTGGCTCGTGCGTTCCGGGTTGAGGTTTTTCTATGCGCATACGCCGAACGTGCTGCGTCCCTGGATGGCGTTATATATGGTGTTAAGGCGGACGAAGAACGGTTTTGATACGCTTCGGGGAAAGAAGGAGGCCTTCCCTGTTTCCTCAGCATATGCCGATTACCGAACAGCCTGAGTTTTCGATTATTTTTGTCAATCATCGAAGCGCCGATGTCCTTAAACGGGCCATTTTGTCTTTGGATTCGTGTGATGTGCCTTCCACCGCACTGGAAATAATCGTCGTAAACAATGATCCGGACGAAGAGAACCGTGTCAGGAAGTTATCACAAGAATTCGGTTTCCGCACTCTCTTCCTCACTGAAAACCGCGGTTTCGCTCACGCTGCAAACGCGGCCGCGGCCGTCGCTACCGGTAAAATCGTCGGATTCATTAATCCGGATACAGAATTCGTTTCCGGCTCGCTGTTGATGGCGTCCCGTTTTTTCCAGGCGAATCCTGAGGTGGGTATCGTCGGAGCGAGGCTGATCACCGAGGAAGGTGAGCCGGAGGCGTGGAGTGCCGGGCCGCCCCTTTCGCTTCTGCGTCTGTTCAGGAACAATATCGGGCTTTCTTCGGGGCGGCGGCAGTGGCGAAGTCGATGCACAAGAGCGGTCGGTTGGGTCAGCGGTGGTGCGCTGTTCATTCGTCGGGAACTTTTTCGGTCCCTTAGGGGTTTCGATGACGAATACTTCCTGTATTTCGAGGATATGGACTTATGTCTTCGAGCCCGCGCGATCGGATCGAAAACCGTCATATTTCCATCAATCGTTTTCCGGCACGACGGAGGCACAAGTTTCCGGTCCGTTACCGAAAAGAAGAAGGCATATTACGATTCGCAGGACCGGTATTTCGGCATCCACAGGCCTTCGGTAGAACGCTTCCTCCTGCGCTTGGTCCGGTCGCGAATGACGAATATATGAACATGCTTTCACGTCTGACCAGACTCTTCCTGTTCCTGCTTCCTTTTCAGGTGGCACTTTCGCCCGTATTCGGTATCGACCTTCCATTTTCCAGGGTATGTGCGCCCCTGCTGTTTCTTTTTTGGCTCGCACTCGGATTGTCGCGGAGAAAAGTGTTTATCCCGCTCGTGTCCGAGAGCGTTTTTCTTTCGATTTTTCTCTTCCTTTCCCTGATGTCCGTCGCCTGGGCCGCGGATGTTTCTTGGGCCGGAAGGCGCATGTTGTTTTTACTTTCCTTTTTCCCGCTCTTTCCGGTGTATGCCGCGTTATGTGCCGAGGCCCCCTTTGCTGCGCACACGTTATCCCGTTCATTCGTCGGCGGAGCCGCACTCGCGGCATGCGTCGGATTGGTGCAGTTTTTTTCGCAGTTCATTCTCGGTGTCTCCGTCGTGTTTCGCTTCTGGACACATGAACTCTTACCGGTATTTCTCGGTTCGTCGTTTGGAACGTCGGTTGCAGAATATCCGAGCCTGCTCGTGAATCTCGGCGGTACTACCGTTCTGCGCGCGAGCGCCTTTTTTCCGGATCCGCATGTGGCCGCCTTTTTTTTCGGTACCGCATTCCCCTTTTCGCTCGTACTGGCGGCCGTCGCGAAGACGAGGAGGGAGAAAATGACATTTCTTGTCTTTTCGATACTGATACTGCTAGCCGACCTACTCAGTTTTTCCCGGGGCGGGTATGTCGGACTCATAGTTGGGGCCGTATTCTCCGTCTTCCGGTACTTGAAAATCGATCGGCCGTTCGTGCGTCGCACGGCCGTCTTGCTCGGTCTGTGCCTCGTCGGCGGTATGTCGATTGCTCCGATACGTGACCGTTTGGCCTCCTCGTGTAGCCTTAAGGAGGGGTCGAATGCAGGTCGGATTGAGATGTACGACATGGCGATCCGCAAGATTGCCGAACGGCCCTTCGGGTACGGGCTCGCCAATTATCCGCTTGCCGTGAAGGCGACCGCCGGTTATCGGGAGCCGATCTATGCACATGACCTCTACCTGGATATTGCGACGGAGACGGGCATCGCTGGAGCAGCGGTTTTCCTGGCCGCAGTGGTGTCAGCTTTCTGGAAATTATCGCGTTCTGTCGACCCGATACGTTCGGCCGCAGCGGTTTCATTGGTGATTTTCTTCGGACATTCTCTTTTTGAGACCCCGTTGTACTCGGTGCATGTGCTGCCGATACTGGTGTTGCTCTTATCGTTGGCCTCGTCGCCGAAACCGGAATCATGATTGCATCTATGGAAAGAATCACACGTGTACTGATTTCGATGACACTGTTTCTCCTGCCCCTTTCTCAGTCGCGAGTGGTATTGTCCGGCTTGCCACTCTATCTTCCGGAGATTCTCATTTGTGCGTCATGGGCAGCGTTTTGTGTGACTCCTCCGTCGCTTCGGGCTCCGAGGCGGGTTCCTTGGCCCATCGCGGTCGGAGTCGGTTTCTTTCTGTTCGGTGCTACCGTCTCCGCGGCATATTCCGGATGGGGCGTCTTTGAATTGGGAGCCCTGAAGAGCTGGGTCATTTTCCCGGTATCGTTCGGTTATATCGTAAGCCAATCGATCGTAAGTGCGTCCGATCGTCGACAGCTGTTGTCGTGGTGGTTCTTTGGGGCGGTCGTGACGGCTGCGATTTCGCTTCTTCCGTTCCCTTTTGTCCATATCACGTATGACGGGCGCCTTGCCTCGATGTATCCGTCACCGAATCATCTTGCCATGGCGCTTGCGCCCGGGGTGATTATAGGCGCGTTCTTTCTTTTTTCGAATGAAAATAAAAGACGACCAGGCGGAGTCACCGTGATTTCTGCCGGAATCGGGCTACTGGTGGCCGTCGTATTTCGTACGGAATCCGCCGGCAGCGTGGTCGCGATGACGGTCTCCTTGCTTACACTGTCAGCGCTACCGCTTTTTTCGAAAAGAACATCATTTCGACGGCCGATCGTTGTTTTTCTCGTAATGGCCGCCCTTGCCGTGTCGTTCGGAGCGGTCCGAACGGACTGGAGCCGTCTCGGGGAGGGAACCGAGCGCTCGTCGCTAGGTTCCCGTGTTATGATCTGGAACGCGTCTTTTCGGATGATTCATGAACATCCTGTGGCCGGCATCGGGTTGCGACGGTTTGAAGAAGAGTACCTCTCCCTTCAGGGCGAGTTCCCTCCGTACCTTGAATGGGCGGTGCCTCATCCGCACAATATCCTGTTGGCATTGTGGCTGCAGAGCGGACTTTCCGGTCTTATTGGGCTGACGTTCGCATTCGGATACGCGATACGGAAGCTATGGGCCGGACTGGTCGGCGCTCGATCACCGGGCGCGCGCCATGAAGCCGCGCTCTATCTTTCGTTGGCAGCGCTTATTCTCGTTCATGGAATGGTTGACGTACCTTTTTTCAGGAACGACAGCGCCCTCAGATTCTTCGCCCTTCTTGGGTTAATGAGCGCCTACTCGTACGGACTTGAACAGCCAGGAAGACGCAAACATTCCCCCGCTGCCGACCAAAAATGCCGACGAGCGGTATCCTGATTATTTTTCGATACGGATGCGGAAGATCTTTTCAGTCGTCCGGTCCGTGAAGTACAGATATTCTTCGTCGGGCCCGAGAAACAGTCCGGAGCTGTCGTAACTTTCTTCGACCGCCTCGGGATCCACGACCCGTTGCGTCTTACCGGTCGTGACGTCGATTTTCCAGAAGGAATCGCGAGTATGTATGGGCCGGGAAAAATAGTCATTCGGGAGCACAGCATTCTCAGGAAGGGAAAGTGGAAGCGCGTAATAGACCGTCTTACCGTCTTTGGACCAGACAGCCTTTGAAATCATGGTAGGAACCTGGAGCGTCCTGAATTCACCGCCCGTCTGATTCGCGGTTCCGAGTCGGACTTCGCCCCCGCCTTTAGAGAGCGTGTTGCTGATAAGCAGTCTTGTACCGTCCGGCGACCACAGATAGTCGGCCCCGAATTTTCCGGAAAAAATCCGTTGCGGCTCCCCTCCGGATGCCGGAACCGTAAAGAGGGAGGTTTCTTCAAAAGCGGACGGGGCAGACCAGAACGATACGAGTGCGGATTGGGGCACGGCGGACAGGAACGCTCCCTTCACGCGAATATCGGTGATTTTTTCCCATTCACTGCCATCCGGCTTCGCTGTATCGAGCTCGTTCATCTTACTTGTTGGATCGGAATACGCATAGAATATCCGCTCCGAAAGATTCGACCAGCGCGGAGAGGAAATTCCCGGCTTTAGCGGCGTCACGGTCTTGGTCGAAAGGTCGAGGAGATTCCATCTTTGCTCGGGTCCCGAATCGAGAAGTACGAGTGCCTGTTTTCGGTCGGGTGACCATGAAGCCTCGAGAATCTTCCCGGGAAGAGACGGTATGAGGACTTCTTCCGCGCCGCCGCCGAGGGAGGCGCGTTTCAGTGAGCGTTCGTTGAAGTACGCGATATGGGAATCGTCGATCAATGCGCCCCCATATGCGGGCATGTCGGTTACCGCCGATATGGCATCCGAAACGATATTCTCGGAAAAAGCAGCTTCTTCCTCGCGCTTCGTCTCCGCGGACTTTTCGGGATCAACCGTCGCGTTCTTTGAATCGTTCTTGAAAGCCAAAAAATACGTTCCGATAAGGAGCGCCGATATGCCGATAGTCGTTATGACGAACACGTTTAGACGTCTGTTCATGTCGCGGTTCTCATTACAGCGAGGTCGTCTGGACATGGAAATGGTTTCCTGCTTCGTACCACCAGTGAATGCCGTTTACGACATAGACGGGCCGGTTATCGTTCAGATAGGTGGATGACGCGTGCGCTTTGAGATAGGAGAGCAGTGCGGCGTTCGGCATCGCCACATCCATCGCGTTGCCACGGTAATGCTGCGAGCCTCGGGAATGGTCACCGCCGCCGATGCTGTTTATCCCGATGGTCACATTGCCCGCGACGGTGGTAACTTCCCTGAGCAGGTTCATGTTGAGCGTTTCCGACCCCTTACACAAGGTCCCGCCCGCGCAACCGTCATGGCAGGTGGTCATCGATTTTCCTTGGATAATCTCGTTGAGATTCGACTGTGGGGACACTTTCCCCGCAGCCGAAGAACAGGAAGGAGAGTCGTTGAACCGGGCCCTACTGAGAAGCGTCTGGGCGAGATCCGCCGCGGACGCCTGCTCGCTGGCGGTATACGTGTTCGCCGGGGTGCCGTCCCTGCATCGCCGCCTTCCTCTTCCTGGACGGCATCCGAAGGTACGGCCGCAGCGTTGAAACTGCTCAGATCGCCGTTGATGATATCCGGATTGATAAGATTGAGCAGGAACCAAGCGGCCAGCGCAAGAACAAGACCGATGATTGCGTCGGTAATCACGTTCTTGGCATTACCTATCGCCGAGGTGTTTCCGGCGCTGGTGAGGTACATGCCGCCGCCGATCGTTATCATGAACATCGCCGCGATTCCGACCGACCAGAGCGCGAACCGGTATATGGCCGTCACGTAATCCCCGAAATCTCCGGCGGTGTTTGAGCCTGGAATGGGTTCGAGCGGGACATAGGATTGTGCATCCGCGTGAGCCGTCGCGACAACGATGGCTATAGCGGTGAACGACAGGACGATCGTGAGCGCGGTTTTGAATTTCATACGTTTTCTTTTCCTGAAGTATACCATTAAATTTCCGAACGAAAAACCCGGGTCTGCCCGGGTTTGGCGCGATGTGGTACGCTTCGGTCAATCTTTCTGCGAGATCATCGCGTGAGACGGCCCGCCACGGAGTTCCAGTCGATGGCATTCATGAAGGCCTCCACATAGTCGTCCCGTTTGACGCCGTAATCGCGGATATAGGCGTGTTCGAAAACGTCCATGACGAGGAGCGGTGTCGCTCCGGCCAGATGTCCTCCGTCATGCTCGTTGATCCAGGTGTTGAACAACCGCCCGTCGGACGAATCGTATGCGAGTATCACCCATCCGATGCCCCGCGTCATTCCAGCCGAACGGAAATCTCTGTCCCAGGCCTCGACGCTTCCGAAGCGGTTCTCAATCAGGCTGGCAAGAGACGAGTCGGGATCGAGTGCGACACGGTCTTTCGATATGTTCCCGAAATAGAGCTCGTGCAATCGCATGCCGTTCCACTCCCACCCGAACCGACGACGGAGCTCGGCTCCCTGCGGCGATCCGGGTTCGACGGTTCCGGCAAGATTCCCGATGAGGTTCACGTTCTTTACGTATCCTTCATACAGAGTGAAATGATCGGTGAGAAGCTGATCCGTGAATCCCGGAATCCCCAAGAGACCGGAATAGTCTTTTTTTTCGTACATACGAGTGGTGTGCTGCGAATTAAATCTTGCCGACCAGATCGATGCCGGGAGTGAGGGTGTCGTCTCCGGCCTTCGTCCATTTCGCCGGACAGACCTCGCCTCCGTGTTTGCGAACGAATTGCGCCGCCCGCAGCTTCCTCAGAAGTTCCGAGGAGTTTCTCCCGATCGCATTCGAGTTCATCTCCACCGACTGAAGCACCCCGTCCGGATCGATGACGAATGTCCCCCTCAGCGAGATGCCCTCGTCTTCGATATACGTGCCGAATGTCCGGCAGAGCTCCCCCGTCGGGTCCGCGAACATCGGATACGTGACTTTTCTCACGGCGTCGGAATGATCGTGCCATGCCTTATGGACATATACCGTATCGGTGCTGACCGAAAGAATTTCGGCGCCGAGTTCCTGAAAGGTAGCATAGTTCTCCGCCAGATCCTCGAGCTCGGTCGGACACACGAAGGTGAAATCTGCCGGATAGAAGAACAGGATGAGCCACTTGCCGCGGTAGTCCGAAAGCCGTACGTCCTTGAAGGTTTCCTCATGAAAAATTTCGCCGCCGAAGTCGGGGATTTCTTCCCCGATGAGCGGAAAGAAAAGGTCTTCCCCGAAGCAACTCTCCGATCCGCACTCACATTCCGACTGACACGATCCGTCACACGTATGGCATTCCATAATATTGTCTTATCGTTTTATGTGGAACGGCGCTGTCGACGATCCTGTCCCCATACTAGGAGTACCAAGGGACGATGTCAAAGCACCCTTGCCGTTTATGCGGGAATGAACTATTATTCGTGGATTGTCAAAACGATATGAATGAAGGAGTCGAATTGTCGAAAACGGTCCAAGAGATTTCGTCCGGAAAGCGCCTGGATGCCTTTTTGTCCGGTTTCACGCGTCTGGAGGGGCTTTCCAGGCGCGACACCCGCTTCGGAATAGAGTCGGGTTTCGTGACGGTGAACGGAAAAGTAGAGACAAGTCCGACCAAGCGTCTCCGATATGGTGACGTCGTCGTCTCGAATATTCCCAAAACCCCGGAGCCATCGCTTTTTCCGAATCACGATATTCGGATCCCGGTCGTCTTTGAGAACGAACACCTGCTTGTCATTTCGAAGCCGGCCGGCATTCAGATGCATCCGGCCGGCCGAGATACGGTCGGTACCGTCGCGAACTGGGTTGCCGCCAATCGCCCCGAAATGATGGATATCGGGAGCGACCCTCTGCGGCCCGGAATCGTTCATCGGCTGGACCGTAACACGAGTGGCGTCGTGGTACTTGCCAAGACCGAGGAGGCCTTCGGTATATTGCAGGACCTGTTCCGTGATCGGAAGACGGAAAAAACATACCTAGCTCTCGTCGTCGGGCATGTTCGGGAAACGACCGGCAGCATCGATTTCCCGCTTGCGCAAAGGACGGGCACGCTTCGACGACAGGCAGTCAGGGACCCCGATACCTTTTCCGGGGAAATGAAAGAAGCACATACGGAATATCGGCTGCAAAAGCGCTGCGCTGCCGATGATCTCCTGGAAGTCTTTCCGAAAACGGGTCGGACACATCAGATACGCATCCATCTTGCGGCCATAGGGCATCCGGTCCTTGGCGATAACCTGTATGGAGGACGACGCATGAGGAAGATCGGGATGCCGGATCGCCAGTTGCTGCATGCCTGGCGCATAGCGTTCCCCTTTCAGGGAGAGGCGGTGACTTTTGAATCTCCCCTCCCTTCGGATTTTACCGATTTCCTCGCAGGTACGCAATAGATAGTAATTAACTGTCACCGAACGGAGAAAAATGCTTTCGGTTCCCAGCGCCGGTCTTTTGGATTTCAAACACCTTCTTCCTCAGTATATCGAGTTCCTGTTTCAACTTCAACGGATTGAGTGACTCATGCACTGTCCGAAGCGTTTCCTTGAGACTTTCCGAAACGGACGCATGGGCCATGACCCGCGCATAGGGTGTCGCCGCTTTTTCATACTTTCTCACATACTTTGATCCGACCCGCTCCTTCGAGACACATCGTCTTGAAGGAATGAAATGGTTCTGATACAGGTTGAGAACTTCG
>FUWD013229979.1_pt1 | contig 21272 bp, 23 predicted proteins | sample 1063281 | NCBI WGS metagenome assembly FUWD01 (sample SAMEA79048168, study PRJEB19326) | metagenome | biome: marine | reverse complement strand
CTTGTTGCTGGCAACAAGCTGATAATGAGTCATGGCTAAGAACTTCCTCTTATGATTTCTTGATTTAGCTTAGATCAACTTTAGGCGAGTCTATTTCTTTTTGGGAAACAGCCATGTGCTCACCTTCTCTGGGAGTAGCAATACCTTTTTCTTTGGTAAAACCAAAAATACTAGCAATAATGCTAGAAGGGAAACAACTAATTTTTGGTGTAAGCTTGACTGAGATCAATAACGCCACGACGAGCATATGAAAGCTTGTCAGCAGTATCGGTGAGTTCATTCATAAATTTAACTACAGTTTGATCGGATTTAATTTCTGGATTGTCTTCTAATATAACTTGCATTCTGGGGACTAAAGTCTGAATTTGATCAATGGCTTTATCAATATCGCCCATTTGCCTAGATTTTTCAGCGGCGACAACTGATTTGCGAGCATCAGTTAACATTTTAAAAATTCCCTTTTCCTGCTTCATGTAGCCTTTGACCGATGCTTGCAAGTTAGGAATCAAACTGGCTTGACGCTTAAGTTGGTTGCCAATTTCTTGAATGCTAGCCTCAATTTGAGTTTTAAGCCGCTGAAGGCCGTTGTAAGTTGAAATAAAATAGACTGCAGCTACTGCTAATGCAGCCAAAATAATAGTAAATATTCCCATAAATCTCCTTTGTGTTGATGTTAATATTAATAGTATATCGAATTTGTGTAAAATGTAAAAGTAGTTGAGATTGTAGAGAGGTTGTAATCTTGTGAATGGGGGTAGAAACGCTATCGAGATTTGGGTATAATTTAAGATCTAAAATAGAATTGAAAATCTAAAAATCGCAAGATTAAAATAAGATTAATATGAGATGGCCCCGTAGTGTAGTTGGTTAACATACTTCCCTGTCACGGAAGAGATCGCCGGTTCGAGCCCGGTCGGGGTCGCAGGTAGATGGAGTAGATTGATGTATAGGTATTTATTAAATATGGTATAATAAAAAATATGAATCAGGAAAAAACAGACATATTGCAATTTTCAACTGAAGAACGTGCACTAGCCACAAGACAACTTTTAGAAGATGCAGGAGTTGTAAATGCTTCAAGTGATGACGTCGCATGGGCCGAAAAACAAATTAGTGATAATTTTGATATTTTTTTAGAGGCATTAAAAAAAGCAAAAAGATTACAAGCTGAACAATTGGTTGCATAGTGACATCAGTTGAAGCCTACTTTGGAAATTTCGTAATAGCGAGTTAAATAGTTAAATAATCTATTCTTTGTTCCATAAACATGCAGGAATAGATTAAGTATAAATAGGAGTTGGGTTGATTTCCTCTGGCGTAAACCAGCTACCCATCCCTTCCACAATCCTCTCAAGTGAGATGTATAGTGGTTCCACCCAATTCCGCTTTAGTTCGCCAAGAAATATAAAAAGACCGTTAGGTCTTTTTTTATTTCTTAATGATTCCAGAATGGATTGAGCCAGCTGAATGAAATGAAGCTAGTTCGTGCCGGCAAGCGAGGTTGTAATCAAAGTGATAGCTTTGAAGTTACGAAGCGCCTGCCTAATACCCGGAGGGTGAGCCCGGTCGGGGTCGCCATATTTTTATAAAATAAAACAACCCCTTTTTATTACTTAAAACATATATTTATATGATAAGATCTACTAGTTATGAAAGACAGACTAAATCTCACCTTTAAAGAAAGTTGGAGCGGAGAAAATGCTAGAGAGATAGCATTAATATTAGGATTTGTTTATAACGATGCCTTTTTAGAAATTCTTGAAGATTTTATTGAAAATACTGTTGCTGGTGCAACAACAACTAGCTTTTTAGCCTCTATTGCCATAGGAGTCTTTAGAAATTCAGGACAAGATTCTGTTTCTTAAGAATAAAGGCTACCTTTATCGTTTCTTTCATGTTCCACTCACCCATAGGTAATAATCAAATATTTGCTAGATCAAACTCAACTTCCTCTGGTGTGAACCAGTTTCCCATCACTTCCACAATTCTCTTAAGTGAATCACTCATTTGTTCCACCCAATTCCGCTGTGGTTCGCCAATTTGCAAAAAAGATCGTAGAATCTTTTTTTTGTAAATTGATGATTCCAGAACGTAGTCAACTTTTTTGTTCGCGCCGCTAAGCGAGCTAATTATTATTTTCTTGTATTCAAAAAACGAAGCGCGTGGTTAGTACCCGGAGGGTGAGCCCGGTCGGGGTCGCCATCCTTATTTTATATTGATATATCAATCTATATCATACATAAACAAAGTTTTTTTACTCTTTTTTTAATTTCTAAAACACTCAAAAAAATATTTTGCTCTCATTTACTTTTTCTCCATTTCTTGCTATTTTTTATTTATGTCTGAAACCATACATCAAGAACGCTTAGAATACGGATCAAAATACATAGACCTCAAAGTAAACAATGAGGGAATTGCTATAGTTACAATTAGAACAGCAAATATAGAAAATAAAACCAAAGGAGAAACCACGGAGCTATATGGACAAATTTCAACACAGCTACAGAAACTAGCAAACGAAAGAAACCAACAGATTGAACAACGATTTAGTACCAGAAATGAAAAAATGAAAAAATGGATGCAAACTACTGGAATTGAAATGGGATTTATAAACTTGGAGGATGATGGGAGAATTCTTAGAGCAATTAAAAACTTCTATCCTAACGAATAATTCAACTCATTCCCCCGTTCCACTAACCCCTAGATAATAAACTAAGCCACAGCAGATAAAACCCTACTTCATCAGGCGTAAACCACGCTCCCATCACCCGCAGAATCTCCTCAAGTGAGGTATATAAAAGTTACACCCAATTCCACTCTAGCTCTCCAAAATTAAATAGCTTCGGCTAAATTCATTAGTACAAAAAATTTTTGCATTGTTTCGCTCTCAATTTTTCGATAATCCGGTGAGTCTCCGTGCTTTAATCTGGTTAAATATTTAATAATGGTAAAACTATAGCTCAGCGACATTTCTCCTAAAATAAGATAAATAAATGCCTCTAATATATCTAAATTAGCTTTTTCGGGGGCATTGGGCTGAAGGTAATAGTAAACCACATCTGCAATTTCTAATGCCGTAGCCACGGAAAGTGGTTCCTCAGCACTTTGGGTCATTGCCTGAGCAAGCTCGTACTTTTCTCCGGGCTTATCAGAGCAAGGAGGAGACCAAAGCTTTTTTGCTACATCAGCTTCACTCATGGAGAGTTCTCTCTTTCTTCTTTGATTCATGGCGGGGATAAGCTGACTTGTTATGTATTGTTTTTTGATTCGGCAGCGGGTAGTTTATCTAAAATTTGAAAGATCTCATTCATGGGCAGATTCTATCAGAAAATTTACTGCATCATTATGATAGTTTCTTATTTAATGCCGTGATATTTTAGTTTGGCAGAACACCTTGAAGGTGGTGTTAGTTAGTCTTGGCACCTATGAATAGAACCAAACAAAGAAATAGGCTAAAAAAGTACGAAAAGGTAACTAAGGTTATTTCTGGTTTGAGAGGTATTTTTTGAGCTTGTTTATTGAACATTTCTGGACAACGCTAAGAATAATTGCTAGTGCCAGTACTATTCTCCAAGAGGCAAGGCCCAAACCAAGTTGATCGGCTAGTCTGCCAATTACCCACAAACTAATAGTGTTAATAACCAAATAGATATTGAACCATTTTTTGATAGACAATGTTATATTTTTCTTGATTTCATAATGACGAATAAAAGGTGGCAGAAAGGTTTGTACTAAGGCGAGACTGGAAACAGAGTGGATGATGGCCCACGCTCGAGAAATGTGAAGAGTACCTAAAACGATTTGATCAGGAAAAAAGGCGGCGAATAACCAAACCACCAAGGCATTGGTGACACAAAACATAAAAAAAGCGATCACTAGCATGATGCTGGGGTTTGCAGAGAAGATTTCTTGTTTTTTCATAATAATTTCATTATATACATACTATCCCGTCCAAAACAACCATTTTGTTTATAAATTTGTTGGATTGAGCAAGCCTTTTTTTGTAAAAAAATTGATGAAGAGAATTGATTAATTTTCTAGCAATTGAGGTCTTGATTATTTATTTGATTCACGACAGCCTTGCAATTTTAGACTTGGTATTTATGCTTGTTTTTTTAACAAGCTCTCTTTATTTTTTTAATTCTCTCTTTATAATAAGTCATATCTCCAGCGGGATTAGTTGACCGGTTCAACGCCACCTTCCCAAGGTTGAAAAACGGGTTCGACTCCCGTATCCCGCTCTGTAAGATCGCTAACTGCAGGATGTTTCCCATTTTCTGTTATAATTTAGCTTCATTTAATCTATGAAAAAGTCTATTTATCTTGATTACGCCGCTACCACTCCGATTGATCCTAGAGTTTTAAAAGCCATGATGCCTTATTTAGAAAAAAAATATGGTAATACCGCTTCGATGCATCAATATGGTCAAATTGTTAATGAAGCTTTGACTGAATCACGAAAGACTGTTTCTCGTTCAATAATGGCTAAATTTAGTGAAACTTATTTCACCGCTAGTGCGACTGAAAGTAATAACACTGTCGTCAAAGGTGTTGCTTGGGCTAATCAAGATAAGGGTAAACACATCATTATTTCTTCAATCGAACACGATTGTATCCTTAACAGTGCCAAGTGGTTAGAAAAACAAGGTTGGGAAATTACTCAGCTTAAAGTTGATCAAAAAGGCTTAATTGATCTTGATCAGCTTAAAAAAAGTATTAGACCAGACACGGTTTTAGTTTCTATCATTCATGCTAGTAATGAAGTGGGCACGATTCAGAACATAACTGAAATCGGCAAAATTTGCCGTAAAAAAAATGTGTATTTTCACACTGACGCCTCTCAAAGTTATGGCAAAATAGCAATTGATGTCAATAAATCTAATATCGATTTGCTGACTGCCTCATCTCACAAAATTTATGGTCCTAAAGGCGCTGCTCTACTCTATGTTCGACATGGTGTCAAAATAGAACCATTACTTCACGGCGGTGGTCACGAAAATGGCTTTCGTTCATCAACCGTTAATGTTTCCGCCATAGTTGGTTTTGCTCAGGCTATTAAGATTTATCAGCAAGAAAGAAAAGTAGAGGTAAAACGCTTAACTGCCTTAAGAGACAAGCTAACTAAAGGGATTTTGGAAAATATTAAAGGCTCTCAATTAAACGGCTATCCAACTCAGAGGCTCAGCAATAACGTCAATATTTCTTTTGATAAGGTCGAAGGCGAGTCAATTTTGATGATGCTGGACATGGAAGGCATTGCTGTTTCTACTGGTTCAGCTTGTGCCTCTGCTAGTCTTGAGCCCAGCCATGTTTTATTGGCCATGGGAATTCCAGTAGAGCTGGCTCATAGCTCTATCCGTTTTAGTCTTGGTCGTTGGACCACGGAACAAGAAATTGAGCGGGTGATTTTAGTGTTACCCAAAATTATTAAAAAATTACGTAAAATTTCACCATTTAAAAATTAATCAAAGTACCACTGTTGTCTCAGCTCCACTTTATAGAAAGGGAGATTGAGCAGGTCAAACTAAAATGCAATATTCATCAAAAGTTCTTCAACATTTCAAAAATCCCCAAAACATTGGTCAAATTGAGTCGCCGGATGGGATCGGGGAAATCGGCAACGTTGTTTGCGGGGATGTGATGAAACTTTATATTAAAGTTGAGGCTAATGCTAAAGGCGAAGAGATTATCAAGGATATTAAATTCGAAACCTATGGTTGTGCTGCCGCCATTGCCACCAGCAGTGCCATTACTGATTTGGCTATTGGCAAAACTATTGATTATGCTCTTAGTCTTAATTATGACAGTGTTGTTAAATACTTAGACGGATTGCCGCCGATAAAAATTCACTGTTCTTTGTTATCGGTTGATGCCCTAGTGATGGCAATCTACAATTATCTTCAAGAAAATAAAAAACCTATTTCTGCTGAGTTGGAGAAACGCCATCAGCGCATCCTTAAAAAAGCGGCTTGTAAAAATAAATCTTTATTTTAGCGATTGCTTCGATTTTAACTATGACTAAAACCACTGAAGAAGTATTTTACTTTGGTAATCAAATTCGTGATATTCAAGCTTGTAAAAAAATTGGCATCGAAATGCACGTCGTTGATTTGAGGTTTTAATACTAAAGAAATTTTAGCTAAACAAGATTTGACAAAAGCGCATCATTATGTATAAAATATTCACAAGTTAATAAAAGCATTGATGGAGATTCAGTAGAATTTTTAAGGTGACATAAGAGAAGAAGCGGTTGGTGAAAGCTTCTCGTACTTAAATTATTCGAAATACCCTCCGGAGCTGAAACCCTAAAGCGAGAGCAATTAAGGTTTACGGGTATGCCCGTGATAGCAAAAAAAGTGTGTCGGAAACGGAGCACTTGAATGAGGCTAACTAGCTATCAATCAAGAAAGTCCCCGATGGGGATTTTTTAATGGCTAATTAGTAAAGCAAGGTGGTATAGCCCCTAAGGTTTTAGGAGCCCTTGTTGAATCATCAATTTATTTGGTGATTTAACAAGGGCTTTTTTTATTAGCAGAAAATTATAACAAACTAACTAACTAACTAACACTAATTATTACTATAGCTTCCACGCAGGAGGTTTTCTAATTTTTGAAAAGGAAAATGTATGAAAGAACAGTTTAAAGAAACACCAGAATTAAATGCAAATATTGAGACGAAGGAATCGAGGTTTGGCGAGAATCATGACAAATTAGGCGAAAGAGTGAGTCTATTGCTGAATTGTGTTAGAAGACATGAGCATTTTTCGTCAGACATAGGAGATGAATTCCAGATTACGAGGGAAAATGGTCATCAACAAGGAATATTTAAGGTTTGGGCTCCACCAGTCATCCCAGAACTTGAAGGCATCGCTGCTAAAGATTGGTCTAAAAATTTGAGGGAAAAACCACTCGCTCTGTTTGAAAGTTTAGAGCAATGGCGAAGTTTTTCTGATATAGCTGATAGAAGATTGCAGCTTATTTTTGAAAACAGACCACTCCCTGCTGAGCCAGAGCAAGCAATGGTGGAATTATTTATGAGATTAAATTTTGCCTTTGCCCTTGCTTCTCCCTTCTACAATCTAGAGGCACTGGTAGCAGATTCAAGAGAAGTCAAAACAGATAATCCAATTGTTTTTGATCAACAGGGGAAAGGTGACGGTAAGCTTGATTTGGCAGCGATGATGTTACCTTCTGCTTTGGAAAATATCCTTATAGCAGATAGGTCAAATTGGAATAATGTCAGTTGGGATTTATTAAAGTCTCAAGTTGAAACCATGAAACAAAGTTTCTTATCTGGTACTGGAGATATGGCTTCACAACAGTTTAGGTTAATTGCCCAAGTTGCCGGAGTGGCAGGTGTTAAACTCGAGGAAGTATTATTCGCTACAAATGCCCTACAGTTTATTCCAGTGAGTGTTGGCGGAAAAAAAGGCGATTTAGAACAAGACGAGTCATTGGCAATGTTGACACAACTTTTTGAAACAACTCAGGCGAATGTATCAACGAGTGCAGTCGCCCAGGAACTTAATGCTTTAATTAGATTTTTGAATTGGACTACTCCAATACAGTCATCGCAAAATTTTCAGGGCAAATTTTGGAGATATGATGCTGTTTGTGCCACAGCTGGATCTCTTCTTAAACTAATTAAGAAAAATCTAGATGTGGCTTTTGATCAGGAATTTTCTAGCACTTTTCTTAATTTTCTATCGCTACAGCTAGACAATTTAGATGCAACGTCTGCAAAAGGTGATTCTTAATGCAACTTTTATTTGAAGGAAAGTTTAGACCATCAATTGCCGAAAGAATTGTAACTGATATCGATTCATTTAATAATGAGGTCGATGCTCGTTTGGAAGAAATTAAGCGCAGTGAAATGTTTGTTGATTTAGGTCAAAGCCTTTCACCATTTTTAGTTGGTGGCAAAGCTGTCGGCATTGCAAGAGCCATGCAGATTTTTTCTGAGCGTGTTGTTCATGAGGGCAAAGTTATAAGCACGGAAATTGTAGAGAGCTGGCTTGAACAGATAGAAGGTATGAAGCTTCTTATAACTGATTTAAATTCAGGAGCATCTATTGATGAGAAAATACTTATTGGCCAGGATTTAGCTCAGTTAGTATCAAATTCTGAAATTCCACAGGAATTATTAAAAGAGCTAATAACACTATTTGGTGGACTTCATAGGATTGTCTTAAGGTCGTCATCTTTTGATGAAGATGTTGATATTATTGGTCCGGCTCCTGGAATTTATGAAAGTGCAATCGATATCGATCCGAACAATATCGATGAATTGCAAAAGGCATTAAAAATTGTTATGTCATCTTTCTTTTCTGAAAAAGCAATTGGCTTTCGTGAAATGAAAGGACTAAGGCATATTCCTCTAATGGCAATAATTGTACAAGAGTTTGTCGATGCTCCTGGAGGATCGGTTTTTGTTGACAAAGATCGAATAGATTTAAATATTGTAACCAGTCCAAGTCAGATTAACAGAGTGGGTAGTCATTTTGAAAAGCACAAACTAGTAAATTCAAAAGCTAATTCAGCTATAGAAAGCAATTTATTAACAGTGCAACAAACAAGTGAGATTATATGGATTGCACAAAAAGTTGAAAAATTATTTGGACCAAGTGACATAGAATTTGTTATTGATCCACAAACACAAAGAATAAAAATACTTCAGATGAGATCACTTAAGAAGCAAGCTGTTTTGGATGAAAATGGCGAAGCGATTCAAGCTAGAACCACAATTTTAATTGATGATTTAGAGTTTTTACCTGCCCTTGAAGGAGATTTAATTAATATTAAGATAGATGATGATATAGATTTAGAAAAATTCCAAGGGCAATTGTTTAGATGGATAATAACAAATAATAATAAAATTGTTGAAATAACATTGGGTAAAAAAATACCGCTAACATGTCATTTTGCCAATATTGTTGGTTGCTTGGGTATAAAATTAATGTTTGCAAATTGATATGAAAAAAATAATTCTTCCAACTACTACGTTGAAGCAAGGCGTTATTGAGAAAGTTGTAATGAATGACAACTTACTCGTTGGTAGTACTGTTGGGTTGGTGAAAGATGTAAACGAGGATAGAGTGGGCTGCGTTCTAAATGGTAACGATGTAAAGATTTGTCTCGCTGACGGGCATTGGGGCGAAAAAGCCGCCGAGATAATTGTTGGTTATTGGACAAAAGAAATGTTACTATTTCCTGTTAATAAAGAAGCGGCTGTATTAGAGGTAATAAAAATTGAAAAAAAACTGTTCAAGTTATTTGGAAAAATCGATATGAATCCTAATTCAGAGTTCACACCTGAGGCCAGCTTTATTGTTGTCCAGCTAAAAAACAACATCCTTAAGATAATTAGTTATGGTGATTGTAGATTACTGATAGCAAAAGAAGGAGTAATTAAAACAAAGCTGACAACTAAAGAAACTTGGTTGGGAGCATTTTCTCGACTAGGTTTGAGAGATAGAATTTCAGTCAAGAAAGGGTTAGTTTTTGAAGAAAGGACACTAATGAAAAATGATGTAGTTTTTGTTTTCACTGATGGCATTGACCAATGCGTTTACGAGAAAGACACTTTAAGTGATCAGTTTTTAGCAAATCAAACACACAAAAAGTCTGTTAAGAATATTTTTGAGGGTATTCTAAACGCTGTATTTTTATTAGGAGCAGAAGATAACGCCAGCTTAGTAGTGCTAAAGATTTAATACAGCTATAGATTCAACTATAAAAAATGATCATTCTGGTTGGGGAAGTATAGCTCCCTTTCTTAGTTATCCATCCAAGTTATTGGTAAACAGTATGCTGTAAATTATAAAAACCAACTTTTCCTTAATGAAATCCAGGTATTACCCTACTCTATTTTTGATTTGATCCGCTTTTATTAACTTGTTAAAATACTTCAAGAACGTTTTAAGTTGGAGTTTAAAACAATTTGTCTCTCTCGCTCATAAAGTTATTGTTGATTTAATTTTAACTATGACTAAAACCACTTTTGTTTTTGATTTTGATGGCACTCTGGTAGATAGTTTTGCTGTGTTTACCGAAGTATTTAATCAGCTTAAATACGAGTTTGGTCGTGATGAAATTGAGTTCACTAGTTTAGATAGTTGTCGTCAGTTCACTCTAACTCAACTAATCAAAAAGCATCATATTTCTAAATGGCAAGTGCTAAAGCTAGTTAGAAGGATCAACGAAGAAATTGAAAAGCGGATTGAGCAGATTGATTTTTATCCTAATGTAGAAAAGGTTTTAAAAAAGCTAGCAGAAAAGAATATCTACTTGATTCTGCTCTCTTCTAACTCATTGGCTACAATTGAGCAGTTTTTGCATTTGCACCCTAAGGTTAATTTCAAGTCGATTTATACTGGCGCTGGTTTATTTAACAAACAACGCAAACTTAAGACAATGCTTAAAAAACAAAATCTCACTAAAGAAGAAGTGTTGTATTTTGGCGATCAAGTGCGCGATATTCAAGCCTGTCAAAAAATAGGTGTCGATGTGTGCGCTGTCAGCTGGGGTTTTAATACTAAAGAAATTTTAGCCAAACATCAACCAACTTATCTGATTAATCAGCTTCAAGAAATTATAGACTTATTAAACTAAAACTTCTCTGAACTGTTATTTACTGATAAAATTAGCTATCCCGCCAGGATAGCTCAGCTGGCTAGAGCGACGGTGTCGTAAACCGTAGGTCGTGGGTTCGATTCCCACTCCTGGCTCAGTATAAACGGGTTCTCACCCTCAACTATAATAATTAATGATGGGTGATCGCCCGTAGGGCGAGATTCCCACTCCTGGCTCAGTATAAATTGGTTGCTGGTCTGTCAACAGATAGACGGCCAACACAGCACGTCTTTTAAAGTCAAGATAATTTATCTTAGGAAACTTTAAATTTTTAGGATTAAGTTTTATAATACATCTATGTCTAAAAAACGCGTTACTTCCCGCTTAGCTAAAAAGAAAAAAAGGAACTAACCAAACAATCATTAGTTCTGATTCTGCTTTCGATTGTAGTTATTCTGATTTTTATTTTTATAGTTTTACCCAATGCGGTTCAGATGCTTTTTAACTTATTAGATAAGGGTACAAATTTAACGCCCATTGATAATATTCCGCCTCAACCGCCAACCATCTCTGCTCCACCGGAAGCAACTTATAGCGCTAAGTTAAACTTGACCGGTTTTGGTGAAGCGGAATCTAAAGTGTATTTGGTCGTTAACAATCAAGAACAAGATTTAACAATGGTCAACGACAATGGCCAATTTTCCGTGGTAGTCGAATTAATAGAGGGAGAAAATACAATCAAACTTTACAGTGTCGATGCCGCTGGGAATGAATCAATCAACAAGAGCTATCAAATTATTAAAGATACTCAAAAGCCAAATATTAAAATTGGTTATCCGGAAGACGGCGCTAGCTATGAGTTAAAAGAAGAACAAGTAGTTAATATCCAGGGTGAAACAGAACCACGAGCCAGGGTTTATATTAATGAAAATTTAACTTACAGCAATACTCAGGGCTTGTTTAATTACCGCTATCGTTTAGATGAAGGTGAAAATAAGATTAAAATTAGAGTGGTTGATTTAGCTGGCAATGAAGCTGAACATGAACTAATAGTTAAGTATCGAGACTAGTCTTTTTACTTGTATTGAGAGCCAATAATAGGATTAATAAGTTAATTGGTTCAAAAATAGTTAAGTTAAATAGGCTGTGAAGCAAGATACTCAAAATAAGCAAAAAGTTACCGGTTTGACGTTGATAGCAAACCCACAATAATTTCCCTAAATAAATGCAAGCTAAAATTAAACCTGGAAGTCCGGTGGCTGAAAGTAAAAATACCAGTAGATTATCCGGGAAGTGGGCGTGAACAATTTTTTCTAAATTATTTTTAGATAGAGCAATATTAATAGTGGGGACAAACATGCCCTTGCCAATAATTACATCTTTAGCCTCGATATTTTGGAGGACTATTTGATTCACTCTAACCCTACTTGCGATCGTTTCAGTTCTAGTTAGATCAACCCCCAAACCACCGGGCTTAGGTAAAAAAGGCATTAATATCATAAAACCGACTATCAGCCCGGCAATAATTTTTTTTGAAAAGTTTAACTGTGTTTGTTTTTTAGCAATTAAAATTAAGCTAAAGCTGACTAAGAAACTTCCATAACTACTGCGTGAATATGTAAGTAATAGAAGCGGTAGTAGGGTGCCAAATAATAAATATTTTAGCCATTTTTTTTGAAAATTAAACTTATACAAAACCGAAATTAAAATCATCACTAAAATCATGCCGGCAAAATTAGGATCAAGCAAACTACCAGCTAAGCGATAATAGTGGACATCCCAACCCATATTGCCCAAGAACCTTAAATCCGGTATCAACCAGTATTGTAGAATTCCCAACAACACAATTAAGCCTAGATTGAGGCCTAAGCTTAATTGAACCCAAGCCAACTTAAGTTTTTTTTGTTTAATTAAAACTTTTATGCCAAAGCCTACTCCTAGATAGGTCAACAATCTCACCCAATATAACCAGGGAATTAAGCTAAACCCAGCCATCATCTGGTTTGCGACTAAAGAGACTAAGGACCAACTAAAGAAATATCCTAGCAATAAATTATTTTTACAAAAAATTAAAAGGTGTTTTTTTAGATCACTCAATTTAACGCTGATTAAGATTAACCCAACTAGGCAAACAGCCAAAAAGTCATGGACATAAAAAGCAATATTATAACTAAGCTGAATTCTTTGTAATTGTCCAAAGCTAACTAAAATATAAAGGCTTAATAAGATTAGTGTCACTAGGTTAAAAGTTGTCTGAGCCGTTGTTTTTTGGTCATTAATTCAATTTTTTTTAAACACTTTTCGAACACCAAAAATTATTGGCGGAATGGAGATAATTCTCGAAATTAAAACAGCGTTAACTGCGCCGACTAGACCATTTTTATTACCTAAAAATAACATTAAACCAACCATACTAATCAGAGAAATTGCCAAGTGGAGGTTCATATAAGCGTATTTTTTTTGAGCCAGCATTAAAGTGTAGCTGATCATTGAATAGCTTTGGATAACGCCAGCTATGAGCAAGGGCCTAATTAATGGAATGGCTGATAGCCACTGTTCACCTAAAAAGAAAGTGATAATTTCTTGATTAAAAATAAAGATTGGGGTAGAAACAATAAAAATTATAATTGTAGTAAGTAGAACAGCTTTAAGAAAAGCTTTTTTTAAGCGCAGTCTATTGTTAGCGATTTTGGTGTAAACAGGAATCGTCCCGTAATGAACAGATTTAGCCAGCTGATAGTTAGCTTTATGAGTGAGGCTGTAAGCATTGTGGTAAATACCTAAGGCAGGAGTTGAAATAATGGCCCCAATTAAAAAATCATCGATATTTTCAACTAAATAAATTAAAAAAGATCCAAGACTCAAGCCTTTAGCATTATTAAAAATTATTTTGGCCCTAGAACTAGAGTAATTGAAAATTGGTTTTTCGCCAAACAACAAGAAAGAAGCACCCGCTTCAATTAAAGCTGACCCTATCATGGCTATCACCAAAGCAGAAGCTGATTTAAGCCAATAGCCGCAAGCAATAGCTAAAATGATTTCGCAAAACATTAAGCAAAAACGATATAGATTGTCTTCAAAATACCTCATTTTCTTGTGTAGCACGACCACATAAGGATTAATGAATCCCTTAATCACCGGAATAAGGGCTGCTAAAGCGATTAATGTTACCAGCTCAGTTTTATGAAAAAATGAACTCATGCCAAAACCCAATAACAACATGATAATGCCGATAATGAAACCTCTAATAATGGCAATCACCCAGGCAGTATCCAAAAAATATTTAACCGAGTGTTTGGATTGAATAATTGTTAGATTAATACCGGTTTGAGTAACAGCCTCACTAATTCCAAGCGCAATGGTGGCTAGAGAAAAAAGTCCAAAGTCATTGGGAGATAAAATTCTGGCTAGAAAATAGATTTTAATAACAGCCAAAATATAGTTGGAAATTTTTAAAAGACTTTCCCAGGAAAAGCCGGCCATTACTTTTTTTGAATAACCCATGCAACTCATTATAAAGCAACTCGGAAAAATTGTGAGCTGAGCACCGCTGTTTAATTAGCGCTTGATTTTTTATAGCTTGCAGGGAGCTGATCAAGAATAGTAAGATAACAACAGTCACAAACATTAAAACTAAGTTAATTAGATAGTTATTATGAAAAATATTTTAAAACAGCTCGGGGCTTTTTTGCTTGATATCTTTGAAACTTTAGTAATTGCCCTGTCAATTTTCTTGATTGTTTATTTATTTCTGATGCAGCCCCATCAGGTTAATGGACAATCAATGATCCCTAATTTTGAAAGTGGTGATTATGTGTTAACAGATAAGATTAGTTATCGTTTAGGAGAGCCTCAGCGAGGGGATGTGGTTGTTTTTCATGCACCGTCAAGCGCTCATTGTCCTCAGGGAACCGGCTGTGATTTTATTAAACGGGTAGTTGGCTTGCCTGGAGAATTAGTTGAGATTAAAGACTCACAAATTTTTGTGAACTCTGAGTCTTTGGGTGAAGTTTATATCCCCGATGAGTTTCAAACAGAAGCCGGAAGTTTTACCAAAAACAAGTCTGTTAGTTTGGGTGACAATCAGTATTTTGTTGTTGGTGACAATCGACCACATTCCAGCGACTCTCGAGTTTGGGGACCAATTGACAAGTCAATGATCGTGGGGAAAGCCTTTTTTCGTTATTGGCCACCAGAAACTATGGGTGTAATTGAGTCGATTAGATATTAAATCTAAGTTAGTTGTTGATGACAATTAATCAACATATTTATGTCAAGCTTAACCGATCAAGATTTACTTCAGCTAAAAAAAGCTTTTCCTCAATTAAAGATTAGGACCAATTTTCTTTTGTCGAAACTGACCTATTTTAAAATTGGTGGCCCAGCTGAAGCTTTGGTCAGAGCTAATACTCGACAGGATTTGATTGAACTTGTTAATTATTGTTCAACACAGAATTTTAAATTCACGATTTTGGGAGGAGCCAGTAATGTGATTGTGGCCGACGAAGGAGTTGAAGGATTGGTGATTCTGACCAGACATCATAAAATTGAGATTTTGGATGAGTCGTCTCAAAAAACTAGATTAAGGGTAGATAGTGGTATTACTACTGCCGGCTTGGTTAGAGAGTCAGTTGATCTGGGCTTAACAGGGCTAGAGCCATTTTCCGGAATTCCTGGTAGCCTGGGTGGAGCAATTTACAATAATTCTCATTTTCAAACTGAATTAATTGGAACACTCGTTGATCAAGTTGAAGTGATCACCCAACAAGGAGATATTCTTTGGATAAAGCAAGCGGATTGTGATTTCGCCTACGATCATTCTCGATTTCAAACATCTAGAGAAATTATCTTAAGAATTGATTTTATTTTGTTAAAATGCGACCCTCAACTAGGGAAGCAAAAGATGAAAGGCCCAACTCTATATCGGGCTAAAACTCAGCCTTTAGCTCTACCTAGCAGCGGCTGTATCTTCAAAAATGTACCCAACACTGATAAATTAAGACAACAATTTCCGCAGTTTGCTGACCAAGCTCATCTTTCAGCCGGGTTTTTAATTGACCAAGCCGGTCTAAAGAGAACTCAGGTTGGAGATATTCAGGTCAGCCCCAAACACGCCGCTTTTATGGTTAATTTAGGTCATGGTACGGCTAATGACTTAAGTCAACTAATTGAGCTGGTCAAACAAAAAGTTAAAGAAAAATTTGCAATTAAACTTGAAGAAGAAGTTTTTTGGCTTCACTAAGGATAGTTCACTAAAAACGCTAAGAAAAATGAGATTAAAATTTAAGTAAAAACTATTCAAAATATTACTTATTATCTGTAAACTGCTATATCTGCTATATACTATTAAAATATGACTAAAAAGTCGAGTCTAAGCCTAAGCCTAAGTCTAAGTTAATTATCCAGGGCGGGACTCCTCTAACCGGAGTGGTTAAATTGGGTGGAGCTAAAAATGCTTCCTATAAATTAATGATTGCTTCGATTATGGCTCAGTCCAAATCTCGGCTTTTAAATTTACCAGAGATCGAAGACGTCAGCAGAGTTGCTGAAATAATTAATGAACTAGGCGGTCGAGCTTGGGAAGCTGGCCCCAAAACTCTATTTATTGATCCCCGAGAGATTAATCAAGGAGTGCTTGATGAAAGACACGGGGCTGTTTCGCGAGCCTCTAGCCTATTTATTGGACCCTTATTGGCTCGATTTGGTCAAGTTAGAGTTCCTCTTCCCGGTGGTGATAAAATCGGCAAGCGTCCATTGGATAGGCATTTAGAAGGTTTAGAAGCATTGGGAGCTCGCTGGTCCTATGAAGATAATAATTTAGTGGTGACTGCCGATGCACTACAGGGTACAACTTATCGATTTGCTAAAAATTCTCACACTGGCACGGAAACATTGATCATGGTGGCCAGCCTGGCAACTGGGACTACCATTTTAGAAAATGCAGCAGAAGAACCTGAGGTAGATGATTTGATTAAATTTTTAAATGCGATGGGAGCTCGAATTCGTCGACGCGCTTTTAGAGTGATCGAAATTGAAGGGGTTAAAGAACTACATGGCGCTATTCATCGCATCATGCCGGACCGAAACGAAGCTGTGACATATGCTTGTGGAGCGATTGCAACTAAAGGCGATATTATCATTGAGAATGCTCGCCACCAAGATTTAAATGCTTTTTTAGATAAACTTGATGAAGTCGGAGCCGGCTATGAAGTAGGAGACTATGGAATTCGTTTTTATTACAAAGGGGCCTTAAGGCCGACGGATGTGAAAACTGAGATTCACCCCGGTTTTATGACTGATTGGCAACCTTTGTGGGCTACCCTAATTGCTCATGCCCAGGGCAGCAGCGTGATCCATGAAACAGTTATGCAAAATAGATTCCAATACGTTGAACATTTAAGGCAAATGGGGGCTGACATTGAAGTATTAAATATAGAAACCGTACACCCTGAAAAGTTATACAATTTTAATTGGACCGATTGTCAGGCGCAAGATATCCATGCTATTAAAATTAATGGCCCAACCAAATTTAGGAGTGGCCAGTTTGATGTCCACGACCTGAGAGCTGGGGCTACAATTTTGCTGGCTGCCATCAGTGGCCAGGGAGAAACAGTCCTAACTAATGTTGATCAGATCGATCGAGGTTATGAACGAATTGATTATAAACTACGCTCTTTAGGGGCTCAAATAATTAGAGAGTAATTCTAAAGGAAATATGAATTCAATGGTTCTTTTTTTAGGTTTATTAATTTTTTCATTTATTTTAACTAGCGTCGCAATCGTGCCGTTTATTAATATTTTGTATGCATTAAAGTTTCAGCGGAAAAAACAGATCAATTCTAAGGATGTATTTGGAGAAAGAACTCCGATTTTTAATAAGTTCCATAAAATAAAAGCAGGCACTCCAATTGGAGGCGGACTATTAATTATTGTAGTTGTTAGTTTGATTTTTGCTTTAATTCTTCCTTTACTTAATCTTCTCGGTATCGAGCTAACTAGCGTTTATACTAATTATCAAGCTGAGGTAAATGTACTCTTTTTTACTTTTCTCTCCTTCGCTATTTTAGGTTTATACGATGATATTAAAAAATTTTTTGGTTTTGAAAAATCTGGTTTTTTTGGTTTGCGCATGAAGTACAAATTATTACTTCAGATAGTTTTAGCTGTTATCATCGCTTTTATGCTTTACCAAAATTTGGGAATTTCTTTTCTACACATTCCTTTTATTGGGACTTTTGAGCTTGGTTGGTGGTATGTGCCTTTTGCCAGCTTTGTTATTGTGGCTTTTGCTAATGCCGTGAATATCACTGATGGGCTTGATGGTTTAGCCAGCGGAACGCTGATGATTTCATTATTCGGCTTATGGTTACTGTCAGCCGCAATTCTTGATGTAACCCTATCTGTATTTTTAGCCCTGTGGATTGGTTCACTAATCTCATTTTTGTATTTTAATGTTTATCCGGCAAGAATTATGTTAGGGGATGTGGGAGCCCTAGCTTTTGGAGCAACCCTGGCCGTAGTGGGTCTACTATTGGGTAAAATTATAGCCTTGGTCGTCATTGGATTTATTTTTGTTTTAGAAGCTGGTAGCTCTTTACTTCAACTCGCTCATAGAAAATTCAAGCACAAAAAATTATTCCCAGCCGCTCCATTTCATTTAACACTCCAAGCTTGGGGTTGGGAGGAGCCTAAAATTGTTCAAAGAGCTTGGCTGGTTCAAATTATGCTGACTCTCTTTGGAGTTTGGCTGGCAGTAGTTTAAAGTTTGAGTAATAAAGTCCTGTCTATCGGCAGGTCGATCTGCCTATGAAAAAGAAAAACCCCCAGCTCATAGTTTTTATTTAATCATTTCATTAACAGTTCTGTGTTTATTGGGTTTATTTTTTGTGTTTGAAGCTTCAACTGCAGAGAGTTTTACTATTTATGGCAATCAATATCATTTTGTGCTTAAGCAGGCTCAGTGGTTGTTGGTGGGCATAATTGCTTTTTGGCTTGGTTCTTTGATTGCCATTAAAAGCTGGAAGAAAATTGCCGGCATAATTTATTTTTTAGGTTGTATAGCCTTACTCTTGGTTTTCGTGCCTGGGATTGGTATGGAATTAAATGGTGCCCATCGCTGGATTGATCTTGGTTTTAGTACTTTTCAGCCGGTAGAGTGTTTTAAATTTTGTTTGATGATGTTTTTTGCTTGGTGGATGAGCCAGCATCAAAAGTTAATACCCTTTATTTTTTTAACTGGTTTGCCATCGATTATTTTGTTACTTCAGCCTGATATGGGATCGTTGCTCGTGATTTTAATGATTGCTGTCGGGTTATTTTATGTGGCTGGAGGTGAAGTTAAAAATTGATACCAATTGCAGGCCTGGGCATTCTAATTTTAGTGGCAGCAATTCTTTTGTCGCCCTATCGTTTAAAAAGAATCCAAACCTTTTTTAATCCGGAATCAGATCCTTTAGGAGCTAGTTTTCAAGTGAGACAAATTACTCTCGCTTTGGGTAGTGGCGGTTTGATCGGTCGCGGTCTAGGCAATTCTCAACAAAAATATGCTTATATTCCTGAGGTTAGTAGTGACTCAATTTTTGCCATTGTCGCTGAAGAAGTCGGCTTTATTGGCTCCTTAGCAATCTTGGCTATTTTTGCGATTTATTTTTATGTACTTTATCAAGCGATGAAGCAACAGCCAACCGGTTCTTTTGCGCAATTAATCATTGCCGGTATGTTTTTATGGATTGGATCCCAAACCCTACTCAACCTTGCCGCCATTGTGGCGTTAGTCCCTTTAACCGGCTTACCCTTACCATTTTTTTCAGCAGGTGGCTCTAGTTTAGTGATGATGTTGTTTGGCAATGGCGTAGTTTATAAGTTAATAAAAAATAAAAATAAATAAATTCACTTCAGTCTGTGTCATAATAAGGAAATAATTTATGAAAATATTAATACCAGGAGGTCATTTGACCCCAGCTTTAGGTTTAATAGACTGGATTAAACAGAAACATCCAAAGGATGAAATCGTTTTTATCGGACGCACTTACAGCCAGGATAGACTTAAACAAAGAGCCGTTGAAGCTTATGAGGTTACTAAAAGAGAAATTAAGTTTATCCCCTTTAGTGCAGTTAAGTTTAGCAAAGAAAATATTTTTTCGATGATCATAAAATTTTTTAAATTTGGCAGAAGTTTGGTTCAATCATGTCGCTTACTCAATCAAGAAAAACCAACTGTGTTAATGTCTTTTGGTGGTTACGTGGCTTTACCTTTGACTATCGTAGCGAGCATGAAACGCATTCCAATTGTAACTCACGAAGGAACACGAGTAGTGGGTCTGGCTAATCAGCTCATTTTTAGATTGGCTAAAAAAATTGCTCACGCCTATCCCCGCTTAGTTAATATTGATCAAGCACAATTTAGTTCTAAAATGGTGTTAACCGGTACTCCAATTAGAGCTTTGATTTTAAAGACAACCTTAATTAAGCCGGAATGGCTCAAGTTTAATCAAGACAAACCGATATTGATGATTTTGGGTGGTAATCAGGGCTCTCGAGCTTTGAATGATTTTGTAGCTAATAATTTAAAAGCTTTAACTAAAAAATTTGTGGTGGTTCATCAATGTGGACGACCCAACTCTTTGGCTAATTATCCTCAGCAACTTAATGTCATCAGTAAAAATTTGAAAATTAATCCGAACGATTATTATGTTTTACCTTGGATTGATGAATTAGATTTAGTTTGGCTTTATAAATACGCAGCCATGGCCCTAACTCGTTCCGGAGCCAATACTTTAGAAGAATTAATTTATCATCAACTACCCAGCATTTTAGTCCCATTGCCCCACTCCCACTTTGATGAACAAAGGCTTAATGCCCAACATGTTCAGGCTTTGGGTGGAGCCATGGTTCTTGAACAATCAGAATTAACCTGGGCCAATTTTAGCGATCAAGTGAGTCAAATTTTAAAAAATAGAAATAAAATTCAACAAAGCTTGGTTCAATTAAAGAACAACCAAATTCAAGACTCAGCTGAAAAAATTTATGCGTTATTAGTAGAAACTAGCTAGTCACTGACTCATGGGTAAAAAAAAGAAGAAAAGATCCTCATTTGGTAAAAAATCTAAAAGAAAATTATTAAGCTTAATTTTACCTGGGCTTATTATCATTGGTTTAATTTTTTTTGCCTGGCTGCCAAGAATCAAAACAATTAGGTGCCTAGTTTTAGAAGAGCCAGATTCCCAGTTTTGTCAAAAATTCAGTTTTTTAAAAGAAAAATCTTTATTTTTTACTAATTTAGAACAGACTGATTTGTATAAAACCAATTTGTCTAACGATCAAGGATTGGTGTATGTTCCAATTAAAATTAAAGACAATTACCCTCAACCCTGATTATTTATTTTCAAGCTGAAACTCCGTGGTACTTATTAAGCTGGGCAGGCAAGCAGTACTTGGTTAACTCGCACCACCAATTAACAGCAGTGACTTCTCCAGATATTAAATTAAGTTCAGATCTAATCGAGATAGAGTTGGCCTCAATTTATGAAGATAAAGTCGATGAGGAAAAACAGCGGCTCGATGCCCAATTAAATAAGCAGAATTATGATTTGATTCAAGCTTTGGCCAGGCATGGAGTGAAGCATCAGCGGCTAATAATTGACGACTCGCAATCATATTTTTGGATAATGATATTGAATATATTTTGAGTTTAATTAAGTG
>FUWD013429824.1_pt8 | contig 21312 bp, 19 predicted proteins | sample 1063281 | NCBI WGS metagenome assembly FUWD01 (sample SAMEA79048168, study PRJEB19326) | metagenome | biome: marine | reverse complement strand
CGGCACACAGGGATACGACGAGAGCATCTGCGAACCTGCGACATACAGGGGGTGTTGGGGCCCTGGAACATTGGTGATTGTGACGTCATAGGCGCGACGGGTAAGTGTGGATGCCATGCGAGCCCCGAGGGCATGCACCGATGCGGGTCCAAAACCAGCAATGTCGATAATCGCCCGCGCGCCAAGAAACTCCCCCGTAGGGTCCAGGTCAGACATTTGCTCAACAACACGCATGAGCCGATCAACCGGTTCAAATTGGGCAACAGGAAGCTCGATTACATATGCATTCACTGAACCACCTAGTGTGGGCTCTTCAATTTTTGAGTCAAGCGAAACAGGAACTAAAGCGTTAAATCTTTCTTGCCCACTGGGGAGCCCGTCGCGCCTGATTAACCAACTTCGAAGTGCGCCGGTGAGTACCGTAAGAATAATGTCGTTAACACTGATGCTTGCGGTCGTGAGCGTCGAAGCCGACTTGCGAATCTCGCGCAGTTCCTCCAATTCAACATCCACCGACATGAAACGACGCTGAGCGCCAATTTTGGCCTTCAATGGCGACCGGGTGCGAAATCGTGCCAGCGAGACAAGCTCGCCTACAAGATCGTTCGTGTGGCTAACAGCGCTGCCAACAACGGCTTGCGCTCCTGTGAACACTTCATTGGCAGTGCTGACCAATAGGTCCGCCGCCGCTGCCGGATGCGTGAAAACTTCGGTGATCGAGGCGCTCACGAGTTCAATACTTGATGGCTCAGGAGCCGGACGCCACGAACTAGGTGGGCTAAGTGATGTCTGGGAATCACTATCCAAAATCACCTGGGAAATATCAAGGGCTGCGAGTCCGTCAACGAGGGCCTCATGGCTCTTCGTTACCACCGCAAATTGACCTTCCGCGAGTCCTTCGATCAAATACATTTCCCACAACGGCCGACTTCGATCCAGTGGACGAGACATAAGCCGGGCAACTAACTCGTCAAGTTGAGCTCGGTTTCCTGGCTTGGGCAAAGCGGACCGACGAACGTGATAGGAAACGTCAAATGAGGTGTCGTCAACCCAAACGGGGCGGAATAGACCAAGTGGTACTTCCTTGACCCGTTGGCGGTACCGGGGAACGAATGCGAGACGTGCCTTGATCAGAGCGACCAATTTTTCATGGTCGAATCCGCCTTCGGGTGAAGTGAAAATCGAGACACTACCAATGTTCATCGGTGTCTCAGAACTTTCAATATAGAGAAATGACGCGTCAAGGCTACTTAATCGATCCATAACACGCCTCCTTCTCCACCCAACGCCGCTTATCGCCGCTTAATGCCGCTTAACGCCGCACCACACCGTACCCGCTAAAGGCGCCGAAATCCCTAGTTTAGTGGCACACTTGGACCGTGCCACTTCCTCCATTGGCGCGATTCCTTCGCGCATCTGTGATCATCCCCATCCTGGGCCTTGCCTTGCTCGCGGGAATGCTCATTGGAGTTGTATCAACTTCCGACTCTCCCAGCGCAAACGCGCAACCGGTCGAAACCATTGAGGTGGTGCAAGATGCAGAGGCAACCCCAGAGGCAACCCCAGAGGCAAGCCCAGAGGCAAGCCCGGAACTAACCCCGGACGCAACCCCGGAGCCTCTTGCAATAGAACCTGTGGCCCCCGCAAAGCCCAAGAAACCCAAGCCAGCCACTCGTGAGCGCAAAGCAAAAAATGTTCCGGAACGTCCTCTGGATAAAAACACCGGCCGCAGGATCGTATACGACAAAGCACTCATGACAGTCTGGGTCATGAGTGAGGCAGACGAGGTTGTGTACCGCTTCCCGGTCGTCGGGCGCTGGGATCGGCCGGTTAAAGGCAAGTACAAAATCTTCTCCCAATCAAAATACAGTGGTAACCCCAATTCAAAAGTCACCTTCGACCACATGACCCGATTCGCCTATGGCAATGATGGCAAGACAGCAATTGGCTTTCACAGTATTCCTAAGTACTACGACGGCAGCATGATGCACTCCACCAAACAGCTCGGTCTACCCATTGCTACCGGCGGGTGCGTTCGCATGGCCGCGAAAGATGCTAAGCAGCTTTACAAGTGGGCTGACGTGGGCGACACGGTGGTCGTTCTTCCCTCTCCTTGATTGCGGCCTTGCACACTCTTTGATCGCTTTGGCCAATGAACCACGCAATCCCAATTCCCCCAATGTGCTGGCCGTTCGCACCATGTCGATTGCCGCCGAGTCGTTAGGCAAGTACACAATTTCTAATTCGGGGTCAAGTGCCGCACACAGCGCGCTGAACTCACGTTGAAGACGTGTTGTTGTGGACTTCATGAGCATGTTCACGACAACGCACCTTTGAGCCTGAGCAATAAGTTGCGCATGCGATTCATACATTGAACTCAGGCGACCCGCACCAACGGCATCAGCGCGCGTCACCAAATACACATGGTCACAATGCGCAAGAACCGTACTGGCAGCAACGTGCCTGTTAGCGGCCAACCCAGGCGCTAGATCGATCCCACTTTCCCAACCAGGGTCATCCATGCTGGAACTTATATCGAAAACTACGTGATCAAAATGCTCCCGCGCTCGTTCAATGATTCGGCTCAGTGCGCCAGCCCGCACCTCTGGCCAGTTTTGTGGGTCTGCCAGTCCCGTCATTACCCAAAAGTTAGGACTAATTGATCTGGCACAGTTTGCGAGTGCGCGTGCATCCAGTGAATTCTGTTCGGCGTACCGTGCCGCAACTACGATTCCGCTGGTGTCTTCTTCTATTCCAAGGATCAATGCAACAGCAGGCGCCACCGTGTCTGCATCAACTAGGAGAACACTCGCCCCCGATAGCGCCAGTGCTTCAGCCAGTCCAATAGCAAATGTTGTACGACCGTGGGATCCAACAGGTCCCCAACACGCGCTCACATGTCCCTGCACATGTCCCTGCACCGCCAACTCATCTGCGGGCCCATCTGCGGGCCCACCTGCGGGCCCACCTGCGGGCCCATCTGCGGTATCAGGCTGCGAAGCCAGTCGCAATGCAGTGACAAGGTCAAAGCCGGGGAGATCCGCGCGTATGATGCATTCGGCATTCCACGACCGAGCGACTGATTCCTCATGGTCGTCAAATGCGAGAACGGCGACAGACTCAACCTGCGCACTTAATGTAGACATAATTTCACCGCTCATTCGCGGAAGTTGCGCACTGATCAGGACTCGGGTCCCTGGGACCACCGCGCACACAGCCAGAAGTTCGGGAGCATCAAAGCACCGTCGACGCACTACGATTCCACCGGCAGATGCTTGCGCTAGTAGTCCAGCCTCAGCCTCAATTTCGCTCAGCGCCCAGACCATGTGAAGGTCCTCGTGTGGCCCATTCACCGGGCTACCTGTGATTCAACCGGCACCTTTACGAGATCAATTACGCCGCTGCGAAGCGCTGACACTAAATCCGGAACCTTTGACACCGGAACCTGCAATACCACCCCAATTTCGCCGCCCGTCCCAACAACGTCGGTTGCTACTTCCACAACGGTGAGTCCTGAGAGAACCAAGACCGGCGGCAACGCAGATCCGCCGTCCTCCCCACTCGCCCAGACATCAACCTGGTCACCAGCGTTTAAACCTATGGCCACGTGCAGCGGGTCAACTGACACGGTAACCACCCGCGAATCCACTATCGGGACTGAACTGATTGCATTAATGGGAATGAATTCACCCGCCCCGATTGGCCGAAGCACTATCCCTTCAGGTTGCATAAGGCCTTGCAGATACGGCTCCTGGGCTCCGTTAAACGCGACCACAACGGCTTCGAGGCCAATCAGTTGACTTCCAGCCGCCAACTCGGTATTCGTTCGCCATAGGGTGACGCTTTCTTCACCCGTTGCCATGACCTTTGCCCCAATGAACATTGAGCCAATCAGAATTGACACCCCCAGCCACAGCCGGGCGTCACTCCACCGTGCGGACTTTCTACTCCTTGGCGCTACCTGTTGCTTTTTTCCCCAACGAGTTCCCATGCCTGCCTTCTTCGTGTTGTAGTTGAATTAACTATCGCCCGAAAGTCCTCAATCACGAAATGGTTATCCACAGGCTCCAGCCGAATGGTGCACTCCCGCGCGGGCTTTGGCAGTATGTGCGCATGGCCCGATTCCTTACCCTGTCTGACGTTGCCGAGACATTGAACATTTCTTCGGCTCAGACATACGCGTTAGTTCGCAGTGGGGAGTTGCCCGCGATCAAAGTTGGCGGACGAGGCCAGTGGCGCGTTGAAGCGCAAGCATTGGAGCAATACATTGAAAATATGTATGCACAGACTCGAGAATTCGTGTCAACCCACCCATTTGGCAAAGACGATCCACTGAGCGATTCTTCGGACTAGACCACAACTCTCAGAGAGATAACCGACCCAAGGGCAATCACTAACCGCTGTTCAAGGCCCCCGCCGTTATCAAGTTCAATAAAGTCTCGTCCCACCGCGGCCACCCGGCCCAACAGTTCTGGAGCCTCACCCGGCCCAGGCAAGGTTGCTCCCTGGGTCCTTATTCTGACCTGTTTTCCCCACTGCTCCCGCAGCCAACTGCCCTCGCGAAATCCAATGCGAGTCCGTGCAAGTGCTTCCGTCACAGGCGCTAGCCCCCGCGGTAAACCGCGCGCTAGATCAATGCAACTGACCCTGATTAATGTGTGGCCCGAGAGCAGAATGAACTCCCCCGAAGCGCTGACGTGCGTGAGAACTCCAACAACGCGAACACTGGACACAGCCAGATCAACCCAACCTCCTTGGGCTTCAGAAAATCGAGCCGCCAGGGTCATGTCGCTCCATTGCGCCTGCGCAAGGTCCGCAGCTTCCGCCAGCACTTCCTGATCTAGCTGGGCTTGCACACTCGCTTGAGCAGCCATCCACACCTCTGGAATCTCCATCAAGCAAGTGTGCGATTCACGAACTCGTTTTGCCAATTAATTTTCGGCCCTTGTGGATAAACGCCCCCGGTTTTAAGGTTTTTCGGAATATTTCCCCCAGGCATGTTTGGAATTGGTTTTTCCGGGCATAACTCAATTGTGAGTGAAATTGGGGCTTGACAAAAGCACCGGTCATGCCCACATAATGCATACAGTACTAAAAGCAATTAAACACAAGCAAACATAAGCAAGTTAACTTAATACACACCATCAACCGCGAAATTCTGTGAGGATCGACATGACCAACCACCTAATCCCCCGAGACCAGGTTCCCACCCACAACACCGAGACGGAAACCGGTCACGCAACACCACATTTGCGCCTGCTTGACGGCGGAATCCCCGATCGGGCCAACCACCGGGAACAATTACCACTTGCTTTGACGTGGCAAGTTTCACCCGGGGTTTCAGCCAAACGACCACTTGAGCTGGTTGGACAGAAGCCCACCACTCCCACCCACATTAAAGTGCCCAATAGCGAAGGCGATCTTGTGGAAGTCCCACATCCGATCAGTTGGACCGCACATATGGCCCGCATGGTGTTCGAAGTGGGGTGCGGTGAGCGACCAAGCGCCCAACTCAATCGGTGGGTTGCGCGCGATCAACTATCCCTGCTGGCCTTGCGTGGTCAAAGTTTTTCGCGCCACCCTGCCACTCGTGCACAAAAAGGACTCTCGCGCTTGCGCAAAGTCCGTGGAATTCGCGCGATGCAGGTAGCACCGGGAATCATTGAGGCAAGCGCCGTCCTTGTCGGGACCGCCCGTTCACACGCTATCGCGATGCGAATGGAAGCTGTCGGCAACCAATGGATGCTAACGGCCGTTGAAATGCGCTAGCGCTTTCGATTTGCCCGCTCGACCCGTCTACGTTCGGCCCGGCTTGCATTGGGATCCACTTCAATGATCCCTTCTTCCCCAGCTTCCATCTCCCCGTGGACTACGCCACCTTCGACGTCACCGTCCGGCGCGGAGTACTCCAACCGCGAAGGTCGTTGAGGGGCGAGACCTTTAGCCTGCAGGTCAAGCACCGCACCAGCATTCGTGCCAGTTGCATCGACCAGGCCCTCTATTGCAGCAGCAGTTTCCGCCTCAACCTCTGGTTTGACTTCAACTTCAACGTGGAAGAGGTAGCCAACCGTTTCCTCTTTTATTGAATCCATCATCGCGGTGAAAAGGTCAAAACCTTCACGCTGATATTCGATGAGCGGATCCCGCTGGGCCATGGCCCGCAGCCCAATTCCGTCGCGCAAATAGTCCATCTCATAAAGGTGCTCACGCCATTTACGATCCAACACGGAAAGAATTACGCGACGCTCCAGTTCACGGGTGACATCCTCGCCCAATTCCTCCTCTCGGCTGTCATAAGCATTTTCCGCGTCTTCAACGAGTGTTGTTCGCAAGAGATCCGCGCTAAGTCCCCCAATAGCCCCACCAGACTCATCCAATACTTCGTCGAGGGTTACTTCAACGGGATACAGCTGCTTAAGGGCATCCCACATTTTGTCCAAGTCCCACGACTCCGGATAGCCTTCACCCGTTACTGATTTCACATATCCGCTGACCGTGGCGCCGATGAACTCCCGCACCTGCTCTTCAATATTCTCACCTTGGAGAACCCGACGTCGTTCGTCGTAAATCACTAATCTTTGGCGGTTAAGCACGTCGTCGTATTTCAAGACGTCCTTGCGAATCTCAAAGTTTTGCGCTTCAACCTGACTTTGTGCTGATCGAATGGCATTCGAGACCATTTTCGCTTCGATCGGAACGTCGTCTGGGACGTTAAATCGTTGTAAGAATGAATTGACCATTTCGGACTTGAACAAGCGCATCAGATCGTCGTCGAGTGAAAGGTAGAACTGGGACTCACCCGGGTCACCCTGCCGCCCTGAGCGGCCACGGAACTGATTGTCAATCCGGCGAGACTCGTGGCGCTCAGTACTGAGAACGTAAAGACCGCCAAGGGAAACCACTTCATCATGCTCGGTTTTGACCGCAGCCTGCGCGGCCGCGAGAGCTAGTTTCCAGGCGGCTTCATAGCCTTCGGGGTCTTCGATCGAGTCCAGTCCCTTTCGGGTGAGGTCCATTGCCGCCATCGCCTCAGCGTTTCCACCAAGCATGATGTCTGTTCCACGGCCAGCCATATTTGTTGCGACGGTCACCGCTCCACGGCGCCCAGCCATGGCGACGATCGCCGCTTCGCGCTCGTGATGCTTTGCATTGAGGACCTCGTGTGGCACACCATTTTTCTTAAGCATTGCCGAGAGTTCCTCAGACTTATCCACACTCGTAGTTCCGATCAATATTGGTTGACCGGTTGCGTGACGTTCCACAATGTCTTCGAGCACCGCACCAAACTTTGCTTGAGCGGTTCGGTAAATCAAGTCAGCGTTGTCCTCCCGCACCATGTCGCGGTTTGTCGGGATAGGAACAACCCCGAGATCATAAATTTGATTGAACTCGGCCGCCTCGGTCATTGCAGTTCCGGTCATACCACCCAATTTGTCGTATAGTCGGAAGAAATTCTGCAAGTGACGGTTGCCAAGGTTTGATTCTCGGCCTTAATCTCAACGCCTTCTTTCGCCTCAATTGACTGGTGCAGCCCTCGTTATAGCGACGGCCTTTGAGAATACGCCCGGTGTGCTCGTCGACAATGACTACTTCACCATCCATGACGACATAGTCACGATCTTTCTTAAACAGTTCCTTCGCACGAATTGCGTTGTTCAGGTAACCGACAAGGGGGGTGTTCACTGTGTCGTAAAGGTTGTCGATCCCGAGTTCGTCTTCAACGACGTCAATTGCCTCCTCGTGTACACCAACTGTCTTTTTCTTCTCGTCGACTTCATAGTGCTGATCCAAAGTCATTTTCTTGGCGATTCGAGCGAACTCCGCGTACCACTCGGTTGCTTGGTCGGCCGGACCACTAATGATCAGCGGGGTTCGGGCCTCGTCAATCAAAATCGAGTCAACTTCGTCGACTACTGCAAAGTTGTGACCACGCTGGACCATTTCTTCCGCTGACCATGCCATGTTGTCGCGCAGGTAGTCAAAACCAAACTCGTTGTTCGTACCGTATGTAATGTCGGCAGCGTACGCTTCACGGCGCTCGGCCGGTGTCATGTTGTTCAGGATCGTGCCAACACTTAAACCTAGGAACCTGTGGACCCGTCCCATCCATTCGGAGTCTCTTTCAGCTAAGTAGTCGTTAACGGTAACAACGTGAACGCCCTTGCCCGAGATTGCATTGAGATACGCCGGCAATGTTGATACCAGGGTCTTGCCTTCACCTGTCCGCATTTCCGCAATATTGCCAAGGTGTAGTGCCGCCCCGCCCATTATTTGCACGTCGTAGTGGCGCTGTCCCAGCGTTCGTTTAGAGGCCTCGCGCACAGTCGCGAAAGCTTCTGGCATGAGGTCATCGAGACTTTCACCGTTCGAGTAGCGCTCTTTGAACTCAACTGTTAAGTCGCGTAACTCCTCGTCGGTGAGGTTCACGAAATCGGCCTCAATTGCGTTGACCGCCTTTGCGATCCCCTCCAACTTACGCAAGGTCTTTCCCTCGCCGGCCCGAAGAATCCTGTCAAAAACGCCCACGTGAAACCTTCCAAATAACGATTAGATAAAGCAGCAGGTGCCATCGTAGTTCCACAGGCGCAAATTGCCTCTAGCCACCCGGAACCCGAGCCGTTAGACATAATTCATGCGCAAATTCCTCACCGAACTCAGCGACCTAGTTCTCGCACGAGAATGCATTGGCTGCAAGAAACTCGGAACCCTGATTTGTGCTGCATGTCGCGCACAGGTGAGCAACCGGGCACACATAATGCGAGATTTAAGATTTGATGATCTCGCAGAGGATTTGCGAATTCCCGTCGCCATCGCGCACCGCTACGCCCCACCGATCGACTCAATGATTTATCGCTATAAGGATAATCAGATCCCTGAACTCTCCCGACTCCTTGCAGATCTGCTGAGGGGGGCAATCGAGGAAATTCCAATAGATCATCCGATTCTGATTCCCATACCGTCTCGCCGGTCGTCGATTCGCACTCGCGGATTCGACCCCATGGACTTGATCGCTAGCCGTCTAAGTCGCGGCGGATACCCGGTTGCGGCCTGGCTGGTCGACCAGCGTGGTGCGGGTAGATCAAAGACCTTGGGAAACACCGAGAGAGTAATTGCCGCAAACGACGCTTTTTGCATTGGGCGCATTCCCGATCACTATGTCCGAGACCCAATTCCCGCAATTGTGATTGACGATGTCACCACGAGCGGGGCAACATTCAGCGCTGCCGTCTCTCAACTTTTACTAGCCGGGGTTCACATAGTGGGATGCGCCGCTGTGGCAGGGGCGCGCAAAACGTAAGTCAGGCTCTGTCCGAAATTAGTCGGGAGTGCGCTTAGCCCGGATAGTTAACCGGGATAATTAGCCCGGATAGTTAGCCCGGATAGGTTGCGGTTGTTCCTTGAATACGTTCAATCCAAGACTGGGTTGAGTTCTCATAGATCGAGCCATCAGCCGAGGCCACGAGTGTGGCCAAGCCGGGGGCTGCTGCAATCGAAATTGGATCTGCGGGTGAACCCTGTGCCGCTATTTCCCCGCGCCCCAAATCAATTTCGTAAATTTGAATGGTGCCGGCCGTCTCACTTGCAATCGCTGCGATCGTGTTTGCACTTGACCAAGCCAAGGCAGTGACCTCACCGAGTTTAGATTCAACTCGCATGGGCTTTTGTAATTCAATCCGAGTGACGTTTGCGGGTGAGGGACGACTAACCCGCATCAGGAGTAATACCAACCCTGAATCATTAGACACGATGACTGCGGCGCGGGTGCCATCACGTGAAGGCACAACTGATTGAACGAGGTCGCCCTCCGCTAAACCGTTCACCTCAATGTCGAATGTTTTACCCGTTGCCAAAAGGGTTTGTGTCACTCCATTCTGATTAACGATCCAGGCCGTTGTGTTCCCGTCAAAAGCAATCGACCGCAACTCAACGGGGATCTGCGACCCTAATTCAATTGACACCACCGGTGCACCGACGAGTAATCCGCCACCCAAGAGCTCACCGGATGCCGTCAGTGCAATGGTCCGTTTCCCGTCAGCGGAGACTGCAAACTTGGACAAACTCTCCTCTAGGCTGCCAAAGGCACCCGGGACGGCAAAGTTCCCGCCCGGGGTTAGGCGGACAACACCGGCACTGGTCGCCGCGTAGCCCACGGCATCCCGAGCAAGACCACCTGGGTCAACCTGCGGCCACGCGTCCCGAGACTGAGGGGAGGTAGCTCCCGGCACACTCAATGGTGTTCCATTCACCAAAATTTCTACAAATTGCACCTCCGGTAACGCGCGAAGCGTCCACACGATTTGCTGCGAGAGCGCCACTCGAACGGGGTCATTGGCCAGCGTCACGCTAGCGTTGAGGTTGACGCGTGCCACACCATTTTCAATTGGCACGGCGTCCACTGCAAGTCCAACACCTGCCGGAATACCGGTTCGCACTGCTGGTCGTAGCCACTCATTGGGTCCAGCAATTAAACGCTGAATCAAAGTTGTTCCCAATGCTGGGCCAATTACGGGAATCAGCCGAGCATCAGGAACTAATGTTTGAAAACTTGGATTAAAAAAATAGAGTGGAAAACTGCGATAGGCGCGGTTCACGTCAAAATCAGACAAAAGTAGTCCAGCGGGCGCCAGGCTAATGCGCCATTCCCCGTCTCGTTGAGTGAGAAAAAAACTGCGTTGTAACTGGCTCCCTGGATCTTCAACCGTGTACCGGCCATTGTCTGAAATTCGACCGCTCAATGTAGAACTAAAGAGCACAGCCGCACCAGCTTCCACCAATGTGGGAACACCGTCATAGACGATCACCCCGGAACTTGGATTCCACTCGCCCGCTGCCTCTGGCGTGAGATAACTGCGTGCAACCGCGTGATTTCTATCAAATGAGGCCGATGACTCAAGAAAACCTTGAACAATTTCAGTTGGCGACATCCCTGCACGCGGTGGCCGAGCGATCACACGAATGAATTGGTCAGCACTCGTATTTGACACCAACTGGCCCGCCTCGATGGGACCTGTTGTGGGTACCTGTGCCACAAATGACCCTGAACCGCTCCCGCAACCGGTAAGCCCAGTGATCATTGATCCCGCCAACAAAATGAAAAGAATCTTGCCAATCATGGCCCACCCCTTCGCCAGGGTGCCGTGTCCAGAGGGTCACGGGTCACCACAACATCATTCCCTTGGTGTGCATTTAGCTCATCGGACTCAATGTTTGCAGGGGCACCAAAAGATTCCTCGTCCATGGACAATGGAGAAGTCGTAAACCCCTCTCCGGCGATACGCGGTAGCGTCAGACGAAAACAGGCACCTATCCCAGGTTCACCGATCGCTTCGAGCCACCCACCATGTAATCGCACGTCTTCAAGGGCGATCGCCAACCCTAAACCTGTTCCTCCGGTTGTCCGAGCGCGCGCTTTGTCTGCCCGCCAGAAACGGCTGAATACCAAGCTCGCTTCTCCTGGCATCAGACCCACCCCAAAGTCACGCACCGTGATCGCAATTGAGTCGTGATCACCGGCAAGTTCAATGACAACACTCGTCTCATTTGCGTGCTCAATCGCATTGTCCACAAGGTTACGAAGTACACGATCAATTCGACGAGGGTCGCATTCAACAAAAGCGGGTCGCTCGAACGCCGCAAAGCGCACTTTGAGGTTGTTTCGCTGAGCTAGCGGCAACGTAGAATGAACGACTCGCTCAACCATCGGGATTAAGTCGGTTTTTTCAATGTCCAAGACGGCTACTCCAGCATCAAAGCGTGAGATCTCAAGCAAGTCAACCAACAAAGACTCAAATCGATCAAGTTGTTGCTGCAGTAACTCAACGGACCTCGCACTACTCGGATCGAATGTTCCCCGGTCTTCGTACATGACGTCAGCCGCCATGCGGATAGTCGTCAACGGAGTTCGTAATTCGTGGGACACATCGGAAACAAATCTCTGCTGCACAAGTGATAATTCTTCCAACTGACGAATTTGTGTTGCCAAGTTTTGGGCCATTTCATTAAATGAAGTGGCGAGCTGCGCGAGATCATCTTCTTTCTTGACCTGCATTCGTTCATTGAGTTTTCCCGAAGAGAACCTGCGAGCGATTCGGGCTGCTTCCCGCACTGGTACAACAACTTGTCGGGTAACCAGCAGTGCAACCACAGCAACCAGTATCACCAAAATAATTCCAGCGCCAACAACCGCGTTCGATACTAGATCAAGTGTTTCCTGCTCTTGATCTAGATTGAAAAGGTAATACAGTTCATATGGCCCAACCGTTGGCACGGAAAGCGGCGCGCCGACAATCAAGCCCGGCGTCGTTCGGCCGTCAAGGAAAACAATTGGGGCGTATGTCCAAGACTGGCGTTTAGTTTCTTGAATTGCCTCACGCAGGTCGACCGGAACGCTGGAGACCGCAACTAGGTTGGTTCCTCGTTCCGGAGCGTCACTGTTGGCACTTGATGTCAGGAGCAGTACGTCAAATGCTGACGGTGAACCCGATCGCGCACCAAGCGTTGCAATAACACTGTCAACAAGACGCGCGGCCGACGGTGTGGCTGGTCCAGTATTGGCTGCGTCAAGTAACCGTTGGGCTTCGCCCAGACCCGCCGATGCTTCGCTGATTGCCGAACGATCCTTGGAGTCCAAAAGCCCAGTGGTAACCCGAGATAACAATGAGAAACCTAAAACTGTTACCACTAGGGCACTGAGGACTAACGTCGAAGTTGTAACACGAAAAAGTAGCGACCTGCGCCAAATGCGCCTACCCCAACGAAAAGGCGCAAGCAATAAGCGAATGAATTTCACAATTTAGAACGGTGCTTAGTTCGGTCCGGCTTTGTAACCCACACCACGCACCGTCAAAACAATATCGGGCCGTTCTGGATCTTGCTCAATTTTGGCCCGTAACCGTTGAACGTGGACGTTGACCAGCCTGGTGTCTGCTGAGTGCCGATAACCCCAGACTTCTTCGAGTAGGGCTTCACGCGTGAATACCTGCCCAGGTTTACGCGCAAGACACAACAACAGGTCGAACTCAAGGGGCGTCAACGAAAGCGTCTCTTCGCCTCGATGAACCGAATGGCCGGTAACGTCGATTGCCAAGTCGCCAATCTGCAACCCCGCCGGTGTGGGTTCTTCATTGCGCCGAATACGCGCACGAACCCGAGCAACAAGTTCCTTTGGCTTAAATGGTTTTACGATGTAGTCGTCGGCCCCCGCTTCAAGACCCACAACGACGTCCACCGTGTCACTCTTCGCTGTCAACATCACAATCGGAGTCCCTGATTCGGCGCGGATCAGTCGACATACGTCAACGCCGTCCTTACCTGGCAGCATTAAATCCAAGAGCACAATGTCAGGTCGGCTCTCCCGAAAAACTGCGAGCGCCTTCGCTCCATCGGAACAAAAAATCGGCTCGAAACCTTCACCGCGAAGTACGATTCCCAGCATCTCAGCCAATGCAAGATCGTCGTCAACTACAAGAACTTTTCCACGGGCGCCAACGTCTGCGGGTGAACCAGCATTCATCATGGTCATACCCCTATGTTGTCACCCCGGCTCTGAGCCCACAAGCCCGGACACCGCGATTGCCGAAACACGCAAAAGTGGGGCGGGGATTCCTTAAAGGACCACCCACCCCACCAGAAGCGATATTGGTTTAGTAGCGGTAGTGATCTGGCTTGTAGGGACCAGCAACGTCAAGGCCCAAGTACTCTGCCTGTTGCTTGGACAGTTCCGTTAAGCGAACACCAAGTGCATCAAGGTGAAGCCGGGCAACCATTTCGTCAAGGTGCTTCGGCAAAACGTGAACGTCGAGTGAGTACTCATCGCGCTTGGTGAAGAGCTCAATTTGCGCAAGTACCTGGTTGGTGAACGAGTTACTCATGACGAAGGATGGGTGACCCGTGGCATTTCCAAGATTGAGCAGGCGCCCTTCCGAGAGCATGATAATCGTGTGACCGTCGGGGAACGTCCATTCGTCCACCTGTGGTTTGATCGTCTTGCGCTTGATTCCTGGCACGTTAGTGAGCCCAACGATGTCGATCTCGTTGTCGAAGTGACCAATATTTCCCACAATCGCCTGATGCTTCATCTGTGACATGTGCTCTGCAGTGATCACGTCGTAACAGCCTGTTGCAGTAATGAACAGGTCAGCCTGACCGATCACGTCTTCGATCAACGCGACTTGGTAGCCGTCCATTGCAGCCTGAAGCGCACAGATTGGATCAACTTCGGTCACAATCACGCGTGCGCCCTGTCCACGGAGGGAGTCTGCGGAGCCCTTGCCCACATCGCCATAGCCCGCAACAACCGCGACCTTGCCACCGATCAAAGTATCGGTTGCACGATTGATTCCGTCGATCAATGAATGACGGCAGCCATAGACGTTGTCGAACTTGCTCTTAGTGACCGAGTCGTTGACGTTAATCGCGGGGAAAATAAGTGAACCATCGCGGTGCATTTCATACAAACGATGCACCCCTGTGGTGGTTTCTTCTGTAACGCCGAGAATGCCGCTTGCAATATTGGTCCAACGCTGTGAATCTTCGGTCAATGTGCGCGCGAGGGTCGCAAGTACGACCGCGTATTCCTCAGAAGTGTCGGCATCTGGCTTGGGAACAACTCCGGCTGCCTCGAATTCCTTGCCCTTGTGGACGAGCATGGTTGCATCTCCACCGTCGTCGAGGATCATGTTGGGACCCTTGCCGTCTGGCCACATCAGGATTTGCTCAGTGCACCACCAGTATTCGGGGAGAGATTCACCCTTCCACGCGTACACCGGAATGCCTGTTGGTGCGTCGACGGTTCCTTCTGGTCCCACAACTACCGCAGCAGCTGCATGGTCTTGGGTTGAGAAAATATTGCACGATGCCCAGCGCACGTCGGCGCCAAGGTCAACGAGTGTCTCGATGAGCACTGCGGTCTGAACCGTCATATGGAGTGACCCGGTGATGCGAGCTCCCGAAAGAGGCTTGCTCTTGCCAAATTTTTCACGCATTGCCATCAGGCCTGGCATTTCATGCTCAGCCAGCCGGATTTCATCGCGACCAAAATCTGCAAGATTCATATCGGCGACTTTGAAGTCGGGTGTTCCGTCGGCCTTAAATACATTCCCAGGGCCGCTTGTTGTCGTGGCGTTCGCCATTGAAGCTCCTTTTTTCATTTCTTTTGCGGATTTGCCCCACGTTCCCCCGCACAAAAAGCACGCGGGAGGCGGCAAATAAATTGGATGTCCACAACAGATTCCAGGGCTCCGGGCGCGTGTGGTGACCCTAGTGTGCCAGAGATGCACTACTTCGCACTCCGGCACACCCCGATCCTGAACAAAATTTAAGCTTAATCGGGATCAAAATCGCGCTCAGAATTTTGGATCGTCGATTTCTGGCTCACGTTGATCGTAGGAACCCGGTCGATTCCGTCTTTCCAGGCGTGGATCCGGGAGTGGATCCGGGAGTGGATCCGGGAGTGGATCCGAGTAAGCGGTGCTTGGCAGTTCTGGCGGTGGGATCGAATAGTCCCGGCCACTTGGGGTCCGCCAGGTGGCACTTCCGTCGACCCCACTTTCTAAAATCCGCCAGCCGCCATGTGTCTTTAGCTGGTGGTGACGCACACACAGGGAACCTAAGTTGCCTCGATCTGTCCTTCCACCCTGTGACCAAGGATTCGCGTGATCAATGTGACCACGGCGTGCGCTCGCTTGACACCCTGGGAAGCGACAAAACTGATCACGGACCGTAATAAAGTCTCGGAGTGCTTTCGAAGGAACGTATCTGCGTCTACCCAAGTCCAGGAGGTTATTGGTCAGCGGGTCGGTGACCAACCTGCGAATCGTGATGTCGGGGATCCGGGAGATGAGATCGCGGATCTCGCAGGTGGGAGCCGAAAGCGGTGCACGGGAACCGGAACTGACGAGACCCATTGATTCCTGCAGCCCGAGAAGTGCCGCAAAGTCGATCACGATATCGATATTTGCCCGCAGCTTGGGATTGGAGTTGGACGTTTCGCCAGCCATTCCTGTTAAGACTCGGATCAATGCACTACTTCGCAACGCTCCTGCAGAATCACATGAAAGGCCTTGAGATACGGCCGTCGCTGAGGCTGCTTGTGCGTGGGAATTAATCACCGCCATGCACGCCTGCGCCTGAATCATGCCCATGCGGGCGAGCAGAATGGCCTGACCCTCGCCTTGGTCAAGAACTACTACGTCGTGACTACTTGCGGCTGCTTGCCTCTTGCGACGCTGATATAACCCATCAATTTCTTCAAGTTTCTTCTCGACCGCGCGACGGGTCCGACTAACCGTAGTTGATTTTGCTGAAGAAACCCCGACATGGTCCAACTTGCGAGCGGCCGCCTCGAAGATTTCCCTCGAGGCGGGGTCTACGTCCCAGATATGTGAGAGCTTGCTCACGCCGGCACAAATCGCAGTGGCGTGGGAAATTGAAATTGTGCCTTCACTCAAGGCTTGCCGAGTTTGCTCGAGTGGACCAAGGATTAGTCGTGCTTCCTCGATCCGGCGGTAGGTATGGGTGAAGGACCAACGCATGTGGACCGCGATCTCTTCCCGGACGGCGTCTTGGATAACGATCTCTTTGGTTCCCCGCACACCCACGGTCTGAAACGCAATGTCCCGACCAGCAATTTCGACCAGCGCCTTGGCCTGTTCGAGGAACAATTTGCTTGCACTCGCCTCAGAATGTCTCAGTGAGTTGAACGCGGGTGACCTAGCGGGCTCAGACTCCCAAGCTCGCCGTCCGGCAAGCGAATTCGCCCTGTCTTGTTCTGGCCTCTCTTCGTACATGTGTTCGATTAAACAGCATGGGTCTGACATTCGAATTGAAAGTCCTGCCAAAAGTTCTCGGGGAACTCGGGGAACTCGGGGAGTCCGGTCAATCTGATGAGCCTGATTCTTACCCGCGATCAAGATCAGGCTCAAGAAAAATGTATCTGGCAGTGGGGACGGCCGCCCGCAAAGCCTTCTCAGCGTTATCAATGTCGGCAGCAATCTCCCTGCCGGTATCAGAATGGTGAATGGCAATCTTTGCCGCGACTAAAAGCTCGTCGGGTCCCACATGCATGGTCCGCAAATGGATAACTCGCTCAACACCATCCGAGCCTTCAAGTGCTGCACGAATCGCATCCACCTCTTCAGGTAAAGCACTCTCCCCGATCAACATTTCCACCATTTCGATGGCAAGGAAGATCGCAATGACGATCAATAGCGTCCCGACACCCATTGCACCTACGGCGTCGAACCGACCGTCGCCCGTGATCACCGCGGCACTCACGCCGGACAGGGCAAGCATCAAGCCAACTAGCGCGCCAGCATCTTCCAACAGAATCACTGGTAGTTCAGGTTGACGCGATGCTCGCACGAAACCAAGTAGGGATCGATTCCCGCGAGATTTGTTTGCCTCGCGAAATGCGGTACGAAATGAATAACCTTCAAGCCCAATGGCAATCAACAACACGACAACCGCGATCCACCAGTCATTCAAGGGTTCGGGATTTTGCCACTTATGAATACCTTCGTACAACGAAAACATGCCACCGACCAGGAACAACACGATCGCCACAATGAACCCGTACACGTAGCGACGCCGCCCGTATCCGAATGGATGCTGGGCATCGGCCGGCTGCCGCGCACGCTTGTTACCAATTAACAACAACACTTGGTTTCCAGAGTCGGCAACGCTGTGAATAGCTTCAGAGAGCATTGACGATGAACCGGTGAAAGCGAACGCCACGAATTTGCTCACCGCGATGCCTGCGTTGGCGATCAGCGCCGCAACAACTGCCTTAAGGCCGCCTTCAGTACTCATGGGCGCGTCCTCACGGGCGCGTACTCATAGACGCGTACTCACGGGCGCGTACTCATGTTTTTGTTCTCACGATTGCGCACACTCCAGTAGTGGACACAGAAATCGTGGGCTCTGATGCGGTAATTACTGCAGCTTGTCCACTTTCAATGGTGATCGAATCTAGATTCGTCTGACCTTCGAGTCCGAGTACGAGACGGAACTCACCCGACGGTGACTCTTGGGACGGTGACTCTTGGGACGGTGACTCTTGGGACGGTGACTCTTGGGACGGTGACTCTTGTGAATGCGTGTTCGCACGCAGGACATCAATAATAAAAGGTGCTTCGGAGGGCTGCGGAAGGCTCGCTTCACAATCAAGTGCACGCAATGCGAGTTCCTTGTATACGGGTTTCGGGGTTAACCCAAGTCGCAACACGTTGTCCGAAGAAGTCATTACTTCAATACCGGTGCCGGCAATGTAACTGTGCGGAATTCCTGCTGGAATAAAAACACTTTCCCCCGGAGCTAGTGCAAGTGGTTGCAGGAACACGGCGAGCAATGCGCCCTGATCGCCAGGGTAGTCAGCGATAACAGTTTTATATGCATCAATCTCAAACTCGGAAAGGCCCGCAGTCCCAACAGCTTCCGGGATCGCTCGTGTAACCTCAATTGGGAACTCAGTGTTGACGAAATATTCAAAAAGTGCCCGGCGATCTGGAACATCTGTTGCGAACGCTTGAACGGGCAGTTCGATTGGCAACGCTTCGAGAATTTTTTTGAGTTGCTCCAATGGTCGCCAACCGCAAAAGGCAGTGAATGGCGTCAGTGCATAAAGAAGTTCAGTTTTTTCATAAGAATCTGCAAACGCGTTCGCAAACTCTTGCGTGTCATTAAGTTCATTGAAGCCCTCGAGTGCGAAACCTCGATGTGGGTGCACTTGAATCGACAGGGGTTTAGCAGCGGCGAGAATCTTCACGAGAATGGGGACGTCGGTGCGCTCCAACAGGGTATCGAGGGTCAAGTCCGAGCCAATAATTTTCGATGCCCCGCTCGGGTGAACGCCAAACCATAATTCGGCTTGCGGGTCGTTGGCATTGTGTGACTTTGATTCAGCAAGCCAAGGTTGTAATCCTCCAGGAATCCCCCACGCGTAAGTCTTGAGCGCTCCGCTGATTAACTGCATGATTACTCAAGCACTTCGCGTCTAGTTCAGCAACATTACTGGAATGCCGTCGCGCACGGGAAAATGCGCATTGCACACGGTGCATACGAGTCCAGTTGATTCGGGAATGAGCGCACCGTGAGCGTCGCAGGGGCAAGACAAGACAGCCCACAATTCGGGGGCAATTCCAAAGGGTGCCGAACTGGTCTGGTTCGAACTGGTCTGGTTCGAACTGGTCTGGTTCGAACTGGTCTGGTTCATGAGAGAAAGAATGTCGTCGCGCAATTCTTCCATTTTCTCGGGCTCGCGGGCCTCGACATTGAGCCGCAGGAGGGGTTCGGTATTGCTCGCGCGAACATTGAACCACCAGGTGTCCGCCGCAACCGTGAGACCGTCGAGTTCGTCAAGATCGTTTTCGCCGTACTTTGCCGTGATTGCCTCAATGACGCTGGCCTGATTGTCGACCCGTGTGTTGATTTCGCCACTTGCCACGTAGCGATTAAATGGCGTGAGCAGACTTGAAAAAGTTGTGCCAGCCGGCGTCTCACCCAATGCCGCAATGCAGTGCAGTGCGGCGAGCATTCCCGAGTCGGCGCGCCAGAAATCACGAAAATAGAAGTGACCCGAGTGCTCACCGCCAAAGACTGCATGTGTCTCAGCCATAGTGGCCTTGATGAATGAATGACCAACGCGGGTGCGAATTGCTACGCCACCGTTTTCAGCGACGACTTCTGGGACCGTGCGCGATGTAATGAGATTGTGGATCACATTACTTCCGGGATGTCGAGCCAATTCACGCGTTGCTATGAGTGCGGTGATTGCCGAAGGTGTTACCGGATCACCGTTTTGGTCAACGACGAAACAGCGGTCGGCGTCGCCATCAAATGCCAACCCAAGGTCAGCCTTGTGGTTAATTACCGCCTTTTGCAGATCGACGAGGTTGGCAGGTTCGATCGGATTGGCTTCGTGGTTCGGAAAATTTCCGTCAAGCTCGAAATACATGGGAATAATTGTGAGCGGTAGTTCGGGAAGGCCCGCTTCTGTACCCAAAACAGCGGGCACGGTGAACCCGCCCATGCCATTGCCAGCGTCAACAACGATGCTGAGTGCGCGTCCATCTTCCACTGGAACAAGCTCGCGCAAGTATTTCGCGTACTGCGGAAGCACATCCTGTGAGGTGATGCCGCCGAGTGGGTGAATGGGCGCACTCGCTCCGGTGAGTGCGTCAATATGACCTGAAGTGATTAACTCGGAAATCTCTCGAAGTCCCGACTCCTGACCAACCGGGGCAGCTCCCTCGCGACACAGTTTGATCCCGTTGTATTCCGCCGGGTTGTGACTTGCTGTGAACATGGCACCGGGCAGATTCAGGCTCCCGGAAGCGAAATACAAACCGTCGGTGCTGGCAAGTCCTATCTCAATGACGTCACAGCCGGCCTCCCGAACGCCCTGGGCAAATGATGCCACCAGTGATGGCCCAGATGGGCGCATGTCGTGGCCAACAACCACCTCTCCTGCGCCGCCGTCAGATAAGCGAATGCGCAGGACTTCGACGAATGCACGCCCTACCGCGTGGGCGAGGTCCTCGTTGAGTTGATCGGGGTAGGTCCCCCGAACGTCATAGGCCTTGATAATTGCACTGAGGTCACGTCCCTGTTGTGAAGTCACGGGTTAAACCTATCGGTTGACGTAATTTACTGATCTGGGATTTCGTTACTGATCTGGGTTGACGAGTACCCGCAGGTGGCCGCGCCGAGCAACCTCGACCGTATTGCCAGAAGTAGTCGCTGCCGCTTCCCGTTCTAGGTAGCGGGGGCGTGCGGCCTCCCGGACAGCATCCGCTAGGGCTTCAAGGTCGTCGGAGGATGGTTTAAGTGCATCGGCATCTGGTGCGATCCGAACAATTTCCCAGCCGCGCGGCGCGGTGAGACGCTCACTATGCATCAGGCATAGGTCGTAGCAGTGCGGTTCGGCGTAGGTCGCGAGTGGACCGAGCACCGCGGTTGAATCCGCGTAGACGTAGGTCAAGGTGGATACGGCGGAGCCACTGCAGGAGGGCTTCGAGCACCGTCTTCTACTCACCCACCGGACGTTAGTAGCAGTTGCGAGCTAACTCGTGGCGGCGCGCCGCACGGCTACGGCTTCATTCTGCGCTGCGTTGGGAACCAGAACTTCAATGCGCAATGGACTCCACGGATAACCCGTGATCAAGTTCCCGAATCGTGACTTTTCTCGGATCCGGTGGGCCAAGAGAACAGGCCCAGAAGCCTCCGTCGGTGTCACGATCGCCGTGTACCAATCGATATCGCTGGGTGGGTCCAACTTAATGTTTCGGAGCTTGCCCGCCTCAACTTTGATTCGCC